>Ga0209835_1000058_pt1 | contig 75584 bp, 76 predicted proteins | sample LakKivwa52mmetaG_FD_184138 | JGI IMG/M metagenome (GOLD analysis project Ga0209835, IMG submission 184138) | Anoxic lake water microbial communities from Lake Kivu, Rwanda to study Microbial Dark Matter (Phase II) - Lake Kivu water 52m metaG... | ecosystem: Environmental > Aquatic > Freshwater >...
ATTAACTAATTTTGATACAAATTGTATCAAATCTTTTTTTATTATAGAAAGAGATATTTTTTCCTATATGCAAATCTCCAAAGTTAAAGGTTTTCCCGAAATCAGAGTTTTTTAGGTCTGACATCATTTCATTATTTAAATTTTTATCGAATACCTAACTATTTACACGATTACTCAATCATTTTCAACAATATTTCTATGCTTGATTTCTTTAAAACATTGACTTTTATAGTCTTTCATATTATGATTAAAGTAATTATACGATGAATAAATAAATAGTATATGCAGAGACTTTTTTTAATTCGGCTTGCACTGACTAATTTAATTCATCAATATTTTCGATTAGGCATTGGAGTGCTTTTTTCCAATGAAAGTTCAAACATCTATGTTGACATGATTATGGACACAATACACGACACTAATGCAATTTTTTATTGTATTTTTTCATCTTAAACAGGAGGATAGACAATGTTGTTAAAAGAAGTACTGCAAAAGTATCCAAAAAAAGAAGATCAATTGATTGAAATCTTACTAGATTATCAAGCTGAGAAAAACAATCACTATATTTCTAAAGAGGAAATAGTTGAGATTGCAGCATATTTAAGCATACCAGAAAGCAAGGTGTGCAGTGTTTTATCGTTTTACACATTTTTCTCAAACAAGCCAAGAGGTAAACACATCATTCAAGTGTGCAAAGATATCCCTTGTTATGTTAGTTCTTATGTGGATGTTTTAAAAACTATTGAAAAGGAGCTCGGTATACGTGTTAATGAAACAACGCAAAATGGGCAGTTTACTCTTGAGTTTACTAGCTGTTTAGGTTGTTGTGAAGCTGGTCCTACCATGAGAATTAATGATAAGATTTATACCCATTTGACAACTGATAAAATTAAAGCGATATTATCCGAGTATCGGGTGTACATGTGATGAACGAAATGAAATTAACATCTAAAAGATTTGGGAAAATCAATCCATTATCCATTGATGAATATATCAAGTTTGATGGTTATAAAAATTTAAAAAAGGCATTATCTATGGAAAAGACAGATATTATTGAAGATATCCAAAAATCATATCTACGAGGTAGAGGTGGAGCAGGATTTCCAGCAGCCATTAAAATGATGGGTTTAGCTAAAGAAGCCAATAAAGACAAATATATCATTTGTAATGCAGATGAAGGCGAACCAGGCAACTTCAAAGATCGTTACTTAATGGAAAATGATCCTCATCAAATCCTTGAAGGTATGATTATTGTGGCGTATGCAACTGGTGGAACACACGGGCTTATTTATGTTCGTGGTGAATACCAAAAGTCAATCAGTTTACTTAAATGGTCAATTGATGAAGCTAAGAAAAAAGGCTTTCTAGGAAATAATATCTTAGGTTCTAAGTTTCATTTTGATATTGAGGTTAGATCGGGTGCTGGATCATATGTATGTGGAGAAGAATTTGCACTCATCGAATCAATTGAGGGCAATCCAGGAAGGACGAGAGTTAAACCTCCATTTCCAACACAAGTTGGATTATATGGAAAACCAACATTAATTAATAATGTTGAAACATTTGCTACTATTCCTTCAATTATTGAAATGGGTGGTCTTGAATTTGCTAAAATCGGTACACCCTCTTCAACAGGAACTAAACTGATTTCATTATCAGGTAATGTAAAGAACAAAGGCGTATATGAAATACCTTTTGGTGTTCCTATTCGTGATGTCATCTATAAATTAGGTGGGGGCATTGAAAAAGATCGTAAGATTAAAATGGTTCAATTGGGTGGCGCTTGCGGTCCAATTATTCCTGAATATATGCTTGATATGATCATTGACTTTGAACGTTTTGAAGAGTTTGATTCCAAGACAGGTGCTGGCGCTATCATTGTAATCGATGAAAGATTTGATATTTTCACTATACTATTAAAGGTTGTTCGTTTCTTCCAGCATGAGTCATGTGGGAAATGCACACCTTGTCGAGAGGGTCATATCCAACTAGGTAACATAATTGAAAAGTTCATTGAAAGAAATGCAACGATGCAAGATATCGCTTCATTAGAATCTCTTGCCCGTGTTATCCATCAAGCATCTTTATGTGGTTTAGGTCAAACTTCACCTACAGCCATCATTTCATCACTTAGATATTTCAGAGATGATTATATTGATCGTGTTGAACATCCAGAAAGAGGTTAAGGAGGACTTGAAAATGGTAAATTTAACGATTAATAATGTCAAAGTATCCGTTGAGGAAAACACTTCAATCTTAAAAGCAGCTAAAAAATTCAGTATGAATATTCCAACGCTTTGCTATTATGAAGAATTGGATATTAAATCTGACTGCCGTCTTTGTGTTGTTGAAGTTGTAGGGAAAAAAGGACTGGTCTCATCATGCTCAACACCTGTGAGTGAAGGAATGATTGTCAATACAAACTCACCTAGAGTTTTGAATGCTCGTAAGACTATTGTTGAACTTATTTTGTCAAATCATGATACAAATTGTACAACTTGCGTTAAAAATATGAGATGCGAACTTCAACATTTAGCTAAAAACTTAGGTATCGATGAAAATCGCTTCCCTAGTGTATTTGAGAAATGTGAGATTGATGAAAATAATCCATCCATAATTAGAAATCCAAATTTATGTATTAAATGTGGAAGATGCGTTGACGTTTGTAATCATGTTCAAGGAACTAGTGTTCTTGCTATTTTAGGAAGAGGTCATGAAACAAGAGTGTCTGCAGTCTTTGATGAAGCGTTATCAGATGATTTTTGTACATTTTGCGGACAATGTGCAAGTGTGTGTCCTGTTGGAGCAATCACTGAAAAAGATGATACAGATCTTGTTTGGAAAGCTCTAACTGATCCCAAGAAACACGTTATAGTACAGGTTGCACCTGCTGTACGTGTATCGATAGGTGAAGAAGTTGGACAAAAGATAGGTACAATCGTTACAGGTAAGATGGTTTCAGCGATGAAGATTCTGGGTTTTGATCAAGTGTTTGATACCGATTTTACAGCTGATTTAACAATTATTGAAGAGGGAAATGAATTAATACATCGTATAACACACGGTGGAGTTCTACCCATAATGACATCATGTTGCCCAGGTTGGATTAACTACGCAGAAACACGTTATCCTGATATTTTGGGTCACATCTCATCATGTAAGTCACCTCAGCAAATGTTTGGGGCACTTGCTAAATCATATTATCCCAAAAAAGTTGGACTCGATCCTAAAGATGTATTTGTCGTTTCAGTGATGCCTTGTACAGCTAAAAAGTATGAAGCAAAACGTGAAGAAATGAGAGTAGATGAACATAGTCCAGATATCGATGTCGTACTCACAACACGTGAATTAGGCAAAATGATTAGACAAATGGGTATTGATTTTGAGAGTTTAGAAGAAAAATCATTTGATTCACCATTTGGTATCACTACTGGAGCAGCAGCTATCTTTGGTGCTACAGGTGGTGTTATGGAAGCCGCAATAAGAACAGTTTACGAAGTGGTAAACAAAGAACCTTTAGAAAGTCTTGATTTCAAGGAGTTGAGAGGACTTGAAGGTATTAAGGAAGCTGAAATTAACTTGGGTGGATCCATGGTAAAAGTTGCTGTTGCTCACACATTATCAATGGCTAAGGTCTTATGTGACCAAGTCAAGGAAGGCATATCTCCTTATGCATTTATTGAAATCATGACTTGCCCAGGTGGATGTATTGGTGGTGGAGGACAACCTTATGGAACAACCAATAAAGTTCGTCAAGAAAGAATTGATTCGACTTATAGACTTGATGCTAGTATGGAGTTACGTAAGTCTCATGAAAACCCTGAAGTCATAGCACTATATGAAGATTTTTTAAAGGAACCTCTTGGAGAAATATCACATCATCTGCTTCACACACATTATCACGATCGTAATCACAAAACAAAAGCATAAGATTTTCAAGATAGTTTGTATCGGCGTATCTAAAAATTGGATTGTATAGGGTAAATATAACAGTCATTTCGAATAGTTAATCCTTTGGTAAGCCATTATTTGGAGATGCTAAATTTATAAACGATTTGGGGTTAGGGTGCTAAAATTGTATTGTACCTCAATACCTTAGACATATCAGAATTATAGGTTTGATACAAAAGAGATTTAAATCTCGCGCTATGTATCAAACCTTTTATTATTTTTTTATGATATTATACATAATAATTACACATACATTTGACAAAGGAGTTTTCTATGCCACAATCAACTTGGTATCAAAAAAGGGAAAACCATGCAGATCATGTCGTTTATCTCGACAAAAGAGCGAAAGAGCTTCAAAAAATGCTTGATCATCAAAAAACGATGATTATTCGTGGTGCAGCTGGTAAAAAAGTACCCCTCGGCGGACGTGTTAAACAGGATGATATCCTGTATTTTGTTGAAACAGGTAGTGATTTAATCATCACACATCGTGCTGTCGTCAAGAAAGTCATCGAAACCCAACAAATGACAGAACATGAGTCGATTGCTTTTGTTGAAAAATATCATCATGAGTTGATGCTTGCTCCGCATCAATTGATCAGATGGGCAGGTAAGAAATTTTTATGTCTCATCGAAATTCATTCATTAGAATCCATCGAACCTTTTCAATATAGAAGAGAAAAAAATATGGATGATTGGATCATCGTTGATGATATCAATGACATCAAAGTTTAATTTAAGACCTGAAAAGAATTGAGCTGTTCGCTACTCGATATATACACAATTTGATCCTTTGATATAAAAATACCATCAAAACTGATGGCATTTTTTATTTGATCCTATAGCATTCTAAAGAAATAATATCTCTTTGATAGACATTGATGCTATTTACGACAATAGATATTTATATCAATACCCAATCTTCAATCCAATGAACAACAATGCTACTGACAAAACAATGATGAAAATTTGAAGTAGAACTGTCCATTTAAACCATTTCGTATAGGAAAAGCTTCCCAAACCTAAAGCAACTAGTAAAACAGCATTTGTAGGATAAAACATATTGCTGAAACCATCACCCAACTGAAAAGCTAAAACACCGAGTTGTCTAGATATATCAGACAGATCAAGAAGAGGATTTAAAATCGGAATGATGATGAAAGCTTTAGCACTACCACTACCAATAAAGAAATTCGCACTCAAAGTAAAGAAAAACGCACCCAATATCACGATAAAATCAGATTGATCATCCATTGCACTCACAACATTAAATAAAATAGTATCCATGGAACCACTGATGGTAATCAAATGCTTAACACCGGTTGCAACCATGATTAAGATGATGCCTGGTGCCATCGATAGAGATCCAGATAGATAAGTCTTCAATACATTCTTGTTATCCAATGCACTTAATAATCCTGCTCCAAGACCTGCCATCAAGAAGTATAGTGCAATGAGTATTAAATTATAGTCTTGTAAGAATGTGATGAATGGAGATAGCGCAATACTGATAAACATCAGACCAAAACAAATCGATGTCCATATCAAACTTTGACGATTTGGTTTTTCATATTCAAATATGAAATCATCAAATGATGGATTGCTGTCAATTTTCTTTGCATGGTAAATTAAAAAGGAACTTAACACAACATAAACAATGATAAAGATGATGATACGATATAGAAATCCACTAAACAATGGTAATTGAGCCAATTGCTGAGCTACTCCAATCGTAAATGGATTGGTGATTGCTGCACTAAATCCAAAACCTGCTGCAAGGATGCTCATACCAAGACCAATCTTGGTGTCCCATCCTAGCTTTTTACTCAAAATGATCATGATGGGTACCAGAGGAATCACTTCCTCAAAGACACCAATGAAAGCACCTACTGACATGAAAATCAAAGTGATCATCGATAGTAGTACATACTTTTTCTTCTGAAACTTTTGAATGATGGAATTGATGATATGTTCGATGACACCGATTCTATTCAATACTTTGATACTTCCACCAATGATCAGAAGAAATAAGATAATCGCAATCACAATTGCATTGCCATCACTCACAAGCACTTCAAAAGGAGCAGTGAGTATCCTGTAAACAGGTAAATGCCCTTCATTGGTATACTGAAATGAATCTGGAACAACAGTTTCTATACCATCAATCAGTACGTAATCATAACTTCCACTCGGTATAAAATAAGTCAATATACCGGTTAAGATGAGTAAAACCAATAAAATAATGATTGCGTTTAAAAATGCTTTCTTTTGAATCCTGTTTGTCTGATCATTCATAGATATTCTCCATTGGTCAATATATACTGATGAAAATGAACTGATTCTATATGTCTTTGCTTGATGTTCTTTGTAGTTATTATAACATGTATCATATTTTTGGAGAATGTAAGCTTTCTTGAGTTATCATTAAAAAAGAGTAAAGATTTCTATCAAAAAGTAATCAGCAATTGGAGTAGTTAAGATGTCATAAAAATCTAAAGTTTTTATGTAATTAGTGCGAAAAAACATAAAAAAACAGTTACGAAAGCGTTTTAGTTTACAAAAAAGTATAGTATAATCAATTTGGACATAAAACATACGATAGGAGAGATGTAATGAAAAAGTTATTCACAGTAGTACTATTAGTTTTAATGATTTTTGGTATCACTGCTTGTACAGGTCAAACGCCTACAGAGACAACAGAAATCACAGTGACAGAACAAGCAACGAACGTTTTATACCTAGGTGATGATGCACCTGATTTTACCACTTGGTTTGAAATAGATAATAGCATCGAAGGTAACGTACCTGTTTTAGAAAGTATGATTACGACCACATTGGTCATCACAAATGGCAAGATCTCTGCTTTAGGAAATTATGAGGTCATCATCACTTATATCGATAGCAAGTCTGGAAGCCATTCTGAAATCATTGACATAACAGTCATCGAATATGTTGAACCTGTTGATTTCACATGGGATACCTATATGACAACACCTCTTGTCAGAACATCCATCGGTGCAACCAACATGACGATGACTTCAGAGATGGAAGGTAATGTCCCAGTTTTAAACGTGAATGTCACCAAAGCAACAGATACTGACTGGAATACACTCTTTGGTTATGAAAGATTCAATTATGTCTCAGGATATCGTTATACCTTTACCATCACAGCAAAAACCAATGTCACCGGTGGCAGAGATATTGGCGTTGCTTTTGAACGCAATGACCAAAGTAGAATTGCTCAACAAAGACTATCCTTAACTAGTGAATATCAAACATTCACAGGATATATGATTTCTGATGGCAATTTTGATAACGGTAAGTTCAATATATTCCTTGGAAATGTAACTGCCAGTAAACTAGGCGAAATCATCTTCAAGGAAATTAAGATTGTAGAATCCTTTGAAATCATTACTGAATTTGATAATCCAGGAAGTTCAGTCTGGACAGCACCTGACTTAACAAATATGGATGCTTATGTCGATAATCTCATGGCTTCCATGACCATTGAAGAAAAAATTGGTCAAATGATCCAAGGTGAACGCGCAAGTGTTTCTCCTTCAGATATTCAAGAATACAATTTAGGATCTGTCTTGAATGGTGGCGGATCGATTCCTGGAGATACTGTTGACAGTTGGTTTAGAATGTATGTACTCTATCAATTAGGGGCTAAAGAAAGTTCATCAGGCATACCCATCATCTTTGGTACCGATTCAGTCCATGGTAACAATAATTTACTCAACGCAACACTCTTCCCACACAATATCGGACTTGGTGCAGCCAATGATTCAGAGTTAATGAGACGTATTGGTGAAGTGGTTGCTATTGAAACCAGACTCACAGGTATTTCTTGGACGTTTGCTCCAGCCGTGAGTATCGCACAAGATGCAAGATGGGGTAGAACCTATGAAAGTATGGGTGAAAATACAATTTTAGTATCAGGACTTGTTGCTTCATTCATAGAAGGATTACAAGATGCTGGAGTCAGTGGCACTGCGAAGCATTTTATTGCTGATGGTGGAACTTTAGGTGGTATCGACCAAGGCAATGCACAGCTCACAGACCAGCAAATCAGAGATATTCATCTCCCGCCATATCAAGAAGCCATTGATGCAGGTGTAGATACCATCATGATTTCATATTCCTCAGTCAGAGGAACGAAAATGCATGGATCTTACTACTGGATTCAAACGGTTCTTAAAGATGAAATGGGTTTTGAAGGATTTATCATCTCCGACTATGATGCGATTCATCAATTACCAGGCAGTCATTATGATCAAGTTGTCGATTCAGTAAACGCAGGAATCGATATGCTCATGGAACCGAATGATTGGAAAACCGCTTATAACGATATACTCGCAGGTTACAATAATGGAGATATTACGGAATCTAGAATCAATGATGCTGTTAGACGGATTCTCATCGTCAAATATAAGCGCGGATTATTCACAGAAGACATCTTTAGATATCAACCCGAATTGCTTGCAGATCAAGATCATCTTGATGTTGCAAGAGAAGCTGTTCGTAAATCATTAGTGCTCTTACAAAACAATAATAACTCATTACCTTTAATCAAGAATCAGAAGATTGCAATCGTTGGTCCAGGTGCAGATGACTTTGGATTGATGTTTGGTGGATGGTCATTAGGTTGGCAAGGTGCAGTAGATCCTAAGAGTGGTTTAGATGCTGGATTTGGACAATATAAGAAAGAAGCTAGAGCAACAACCATCTATGATGGATTTGCTGAAGCATTGATTGGTTCGACTGGAACTCTCACCACAGATGTGTCACAAGCAGATACAGTGATCGTTGTCTTAGCGGAAACGCCTTATGCCGAATATCATGGTGATGATACCAACTTAGGTATTACCACAGGCAGAAGAGCACATCCAGGTAATGCACAAGCGATTCAAATTGCTCAAAATGCCCAAGCACAAGGCAAAAATGTTGTTGGTATTTTGTTATCCGGTAGACCATTACTCATCAACAACATTCTGCCACATTTTGATTCATTTGTTGCAGCTTGGCTACCAGGCAGTGAAGGTGGACATGGTATTGCAGATGTCCTCTTTGGTGATTACAATTTTACTGGGAAAACACCATTTGTTTGGTATATCAATTCCACGAAGTTTGGTCAAAACTCAAACTCAACCAATTATAATCCAAATGATTACTTATTCCCATATGGATTTGGTTTAACTTACAATACATAAAGTACTCAAAGAACCGTTCACTGGAATGGTTCTTTTTTATGGAAAACATTTCAATCATGGAATCAATCATCATTTTGAATCATCACTGAAGTGAATGTTGTATATCATCGGCCAACTTTCTTTTGAATTCATACGAAAATGCTGTGCTATAATTGTTTTAAAGAGGAGATGGAAAAATGAAGAAGCAATTACCAAAACGTCATGAACTTGATGTCAAATACACATGGGATATGACCAATTTATTCAAAAGTGAATCGTTATACTTAGAAGCATTTGACTCAGTTGAGAAAGATGTTGATACTTTTTGTCTGACGTTTGAACATAAACTCAAGTCAGAACAGTTGATCAATGATGCACTTTCCATGTTTCAAGATATTCAAGGTAGACTCTCAAGAATCGGTGCTTATGGCTCACTACAGTCTTCCACAGATTCAATTTCTGAAGAAAATCAGATGCGCCAGGGGAAAGCGATGTTACGCTTTCAGAGTATGAATAAGAAAATGGCGTTTTTTGATAATGAATTGAAAGAAACAAGCGATGAATTACTACTGAAAAGTGCAAAACTGAATTCTGATCATCAGTATTATTTGTTAGAAATCATTGAAGATAAGAAATATGCACTCATTCCAGAAGTTGAAAAAACGTTGGTTGCTTTATCACCTGTATTGAATGCTTCATACATGAACTACAATCGCTTTAAACTCGCAGATATGAAATTCAACGACTTTGTTGTTGATGGTATCACCTATCCCAATTCATTTACATTGTTTGAAAATGAATATGGCCATGAAGAAAACACCAAAGTCAGAAGACAAGCCCATGAAACTTTCTATCAGAAACTTGCTGAATATCAACATGGATTTGCAAGCAATTATGCTGCACATGTCCAAAAAGAAAAAATCATTTCTGAACTGAGAGGTTATTCAAGCGTATTTGACTATCTGCTTTATGATCAAAAAGTGACTAAAGATTATATGGATCGACAGATTGATGTCATCATGAATCAACTTGCTCCAGCCATGAGAAAATATGCTGCCTTATTGAAAAACATTCATGGACTTGATCAGATGACCTATGCAGATTTAAAAATAGCTGTTGATCCCTCCTATGAACCCAAAGTCTCAATTGAAGAGTCTAAAGCATTATTGTTAGAAGGATTAGCGGTCTTGGGTAGTGAATACCATGTCATTGTCCAAAGAGCATTCGATGAACGATGGATTGATTTTCCACAAAATCAAGGTAAATCCACAGGTGGGTTCTGTTCCTCACCTTACGGTGCATCCTCTTATATTCTGATCAATTGGAATGGTCAAATGGATGAAGTCATGGTTTTAGCACATGAAATCGGTCATGCAGGACATTTCCAATACGCAAACAGCAACCAAACCATCTTAAATACCAGACCATCAATGTATTTCATTGAAGCACCTTCAACAACCAATGAGTTATTGATGGCGAACCATTTAATCAGAAAAGCAAAATCTGCAAGAGAGCAAGCTTGGATTAAGTCGGTCATGATTTCACGTACGTATTATCATAACTTTGTCACACATTTGTTAGAAGCAGCATTCCAACGAGAAGTCTATCAAAGAGTGGATCAAAAATTACCACTTTCAGCACATATCTTGAATAACATCAAACTCGGTGTATTAAAGAAGTTCTGGGGCGATGCAGTTGAGATTCCAAATTGGGCAGGATTAACATGGATGAGACAACCTCATTATTTCATGGGTTTATATCCATATACATATTCTGCAGGTCTGACACTCGGAACTAAAGTATCTCAAATGATTGAAAGTAAGCAAATTAAACCAGAAGAGTGGATTCAAGTATTAAAAGCGGGTGGTACAAAAACACCACTTGAATTGGCTTTAATGGTTGGTGTTGATTTATCAACTGATCAAGTTTTAACAGAAGTGGTTCAAGAAATTTCTGCAACCATTGATGATATCATTGCTTTCAAATCAGAAAAAAAATAAGTTATTGAAATTCATCGAAGCGTAATCGGTGAAAAAGTAATTTCTGACTTTGCATACTGGATAGTGAAGGACTAGGAATTCATTCTTAGTCTTTTTCATTTTAATTGAACAAACAATCAATGATAACTTCAAAGTTTTTAGAACGATATTGATTATATTGGATGCTTGTGATACCATATTTATAATATATATAAATGGGAGGATCAAATGAATCTAGAAAAAATTGCCGCTCGATTGGGATTTATTGAGCGATCTGGTGTTTTTGCACTGGACTACAAAGGATATGAAGTTACCTTAACATCCTATAAAGTTCCAGGTGCAATTGTGGGCTTGCCCATGTTGATCTTTGTTTTTAATCAGTCTTTGGATAAAGAAATGAGAAAATCAATTGCGAAATTATCAGGTCTCAAAGGATTTGTACCTGAATCCGTTGGATTGATTGATAATGCATTTCTTTGTCAAGTCAATTTTAAAGATCAAGCTAAATTAAACACTTATCTTGATAAAATGACAGACGCCTTTCAAACACTCGGACTCAAAACACTCGATTATTGTCCATATTGCGGAGCATATGAAACTGATGGACAAAGAACCATCAAAGGTGCTGTGATCCATGTACATGAATCATGTGTTAAAAACTTTGTCAATCAAGTGGAAACACATCTTGAAACCAAGGGTCAGTCCAAAGAATTCATGTTTAAAAGCTTACTTTATGCAGTGATTGGTGGATTCTTTGGTCTTATTCCTTCAATTATTGTGTTGTTATTCACCGGCTTTTATTCAGCATGGTTATTCATGATCATTCCGTTTGCTGCCTTTTATGGTTTCAAAAAAGGTGGGGCACAAAAAGGATCCTATGTCATGGTTTTCATTGCAATATTGTCTTTAATTCTTGCTCCAGGCTTTATGTTCTACATCTATTATGCTGACGCAATGTTTTATGAAGTTGCATTTAGTGATTACTTAGCTGTTGATGAAATCAGAGGATACTTTGTTCGTGACATGTTGATGTCTGTCCTATTTACCATCATTTCATTAAGCGTATCATGGAAATCGATTTACAGACAAACACACGGACAAATCAAAAAGGATTTAAAAGCACTCAAAAAATAACAATCGTCAAGTCATGAAGAAGTGGATGGACATCATATCCATCCACTTTTTGATTATGTTGAATTAAATTTATTATATACTTACAGTTTTCGTCTTTTTGATATCATTTTCTTCAATCTCGTGTTACCATTTTTAAATGTGCCTATGGTATAATACCTTTGGAAAGAAAAGGAGCACTAAAACTATGCAAATGATGCAAAAAAACTATAAGGGCAAACACTTAAAAAAGAACCAGCTTAAAAAAGCAAAAATGGCTGGAAAGAAAATTGTTCGCAACAAGATTGTCAAAGACTAATATAAAAAAAGACAGTGATTGTCTTTTTTTATTTTGAGTACAGATAATCCTTGAAAAGTGAGTAAAAACGTCAATTTAATGATACAATGAATGACGAATCTCAACCAGAATTGGAGAACCTATGATTGTATTGGTTGGCGCAAGTGCCAGTGGAAAAACCGAAATCGCTAAAATTTTATATATGATTCATGGATATCACAAGTGTATCACAACCACCACAAGATCGAAACGAGCACATGAAGAAAATGATGTCGATTATCACTTTTTGACACCAGAGCAATTCAACTCTATCCAAAATCAATGTGGATTTGTTGAATCAGCAACCTATCATGGACATCACTATGGTATACAAAAGAAAGATGTCCACATTGATGGCGTTGTAATCGTTGAACCCAATGGAGCAAACACATTGATTGACGCATTAATGGATGATGTATTTGTTGTCTATATTCATGCAAGTGAAGCGACAAGAAGAAAACGCATGCTTTCTCGTGGTGATCAACAAACGGTCGTCGATGAACGAATTTCATTTGATCGTAACGTCTTTGATACAAAAATGATGAAGCGAATTGATCTTTCAATTGAAAATGAAACGGAATCCTTAGAAAATATAGCAACATACATTGATCAAACTTACAAAAATCATTTAGAAAATCAATTTAGTAAAAAAGGATGACACCGAAATCATCCTTTTTGATTTTTAAGGGCTAATGTTTTAAGCTCATCATTTTTAACTCGAAAAAGTGTCCATTCCTTCATATGAGTAGCACCGATTTCTTGATAAAATTTGATGGCTGAAGTGTTCCAATCCAAACACATCCAATCCAAGCGTTCACAACCACGTTCTACAGCAAGATTTGCGATATATGAAATCATTAACGATCCATAACCACGACCACGATATGGCTCATGAACATAGATATCTTCTAAAAATAGATTCGATTTCCCTAAAAAAGTAGAATAATTCGTGTAAAAAAGTGCGAAAGAAACAGGTTTTCCCTGATATTCACCAATTAGGACTTCAGCCTCTTTTCTTTCAAATATGGATTTTCGAATACTTTCTTCGGTAGCAGATACTGCATGTTCTAAATGTTCATATACTGCAAGTGCTTTAATGAAATCAAGGATTAGTGCTGAATCTCCAGATAGAGCTTTTCTGACCTTGAAATCTTCAGTTTTCCCTTGTCTATAATTTGTCATCAGGAACCTCCTATTATCATCATGATAGCATATTTTTTTGATGTGTTTAGAAAATCAGTTGAACTTTTAAGTTTTATGGATCAGTACATGAGTATTAAAAAGATAAAGTTCTTTTGTGTTTTGGAAAGTCATGTTATAATGTGATAGATTATTGATTGGATATTCAAAATATATTTAACGAGGTAACTATCATGGACATCAAACCTTCCATCCGTTCAAACATCTTCATGAATGCACATCCACTTGGGTGTCAGAAGTACATTCTTGACCAAGTGAATCAAATCAAGACATTTGAACCTTTCAAAGGTCCGAAAAATGTATTGATCATTGGTGGATCATCTGGATATGGTTTAGGATCTAGAATTGCACTTGCTTTTAAAGCAAATGCGAATACCATCAACGTTTCATTTGAAACTGCACCTAGACAAAATAGAACCGGTACTGCTGGTTGGTGGAACAATATCTATTTCCAACAGTTTGCCAAAGAGACTGGTAATATCCACAAAGATTTTGTTGGGGATGCTTTTTCAACTGAAATGAAACAACAAGTGGTGAACTATATCCTTGAACATTTTAAAACTGTGGATCTTGTCATTTACTCATTAGCAGCTGGTGCACGTAAAGATGAACTCACAGGTAACATCATTAAATCACACATAAAAACCATTGGTGCACCTGCTGAAGGAAAAACCATAGATATTGCTGACTTATCGATTAAAGATTTAACCATCCAACCCGCAACTGAAGAAGAAACGAAAGAAACGGTTTTTGTCATGGGTGGATCAGATTGGAGACATTGGATTGAAACGCTTGATCAAGCCGGTGTTTTGAGTGAAGGAGTCAAAACTATTTCTTATACTTATATTGGAGGATCCATCACTGACACGATTTATCGTGGGGGTACACTGGGTAAGGCAAAAGAAGATTTAGAAAAACAAGCGGAAACCATGAATCAATTATTATCTTCAAAATATCATGGAGAAGCACTCATTTCATCTTCTAAAGCGGTTGTCACTAAAGCGAGTGTCTTCATCCCCAAGATGCCTATTTATGTGTCTTGTCTCTTTGAAGTGATGACCAAGTATGGTGTACATGAATCCATACTCGAACATAAATATAGACTCTATAAGGATATGGTCTATGGTAATCAACGGATCACAGATTCATTGAAGCGTATTCGACTCGATCATCTTGAAATGGATGAAAAGATCCAAAAAGAGACTGCCCAATTGATGGACAAATATACAGATGAATCACTGTTCGAATTGCCTGGAACCAAGAAATTCTTAAAAGACTTTCATCAAATCCATGGATTTCAATTAGAAGGCATCGATTATGACAAAGATGTTGATATGGAACAGTTGAGTCTTTTACAGCCTGAATGATGAAATAAAGCACCTCCATGGTGCTTTTTACTTTTCTACACAGATATTCATGAATAGAAGTATAATAGAGATGTTAGAAGGTGAAAAAAATGAAGAAAAATGATTGGATTTTTTCAGGTGTTGTAGGGTTTATTTTACTCATCATGACCTTATCAAACATATGGTTAATGACACTGTTTTTAGGGATGAGAATTTTATACATGTTCATCTATGTTGCAGGAATCATCGTGATTTTACTTACCATAACACATTACAGTGTCCATCAGATGGGAGAGCGTGCCTTCAGTCAAACCCATTGGATTCAAAATCATTTGATTTTTTGGATCTTAACAGATCTTCATACCATCATCATGCTTGCTCGTTATCTGTTACCCAATGAAAGACAAGGTGGTTTGCTACCTGAATTGTTTTTCTTGATTCATTTGTTATGGATGATACCAGTATTTTTCTCATATAAGAGTCGTTTTTATCAAAAACATGAATTGGGATTGAGTTTCTGTTTGCATGTTTTAATTTACTGTTTACTTTCTTACAGTTTTATTCAAGTTGTCATCCAAACCATGCAATAAAAAAAGCACCTGAGTGCTTATCCTAAAAATGCATAAATCATGGGAATCCACCGGTAAATGAAGATTGCGATCCACCCTAAAATCACACCGACAAATGGGAAGATTGCGTCTTTTGGTCGATCACTTCGGAATAAAATCCAAACGACAAATCCAAAGAGTGGAAAACCAAAACTAAAAATAAACGCAAGAACATTGATCGCGTAATGTTTCAACGGGTTTTCAGTTTTTTTAATATCATCTTTATGTTGATAGAGTTCATGAAATACGGTTTTTCGAACTTCATCAATATGTGTATGATTTTTTATCGTAATATTCTTTTGCATTCTATCTTTTCACCTACACTTTGATTATACACGAAATCACTAGAACTGCAACTTTCATTCTACGAATGACATGAAAATAGATATGCTCATCGCATATCTATTTTTTTGCTTGGACAGCTTTATAACCGAGTCTAGCGACTTGATTGATGATGATTTGATCATTCACAGATGATTCATCAAATGTCACATGGACCTTACTATCAGTCAAGTGGACTTCTACTTCAGTCACACCTTTGGTTTTCTTCAGTAGTTTTTGAATGCCCATTGAGCAACTGACACAATGCATGCCCAGAACATCATATTCAACAGTTTTCATGATTTCACGCTCCATTTCAATTTTATTGTCTTCTCAATGCACGTTAAAGTCAAATGATTTGCCTAAATCAAGATGTCGTTAAAACAGACTAAAGCACCAACAAAAATCATAAAATATCGTATAATTGAGATAAGGTTTCTAGGAGGACTCATGAAGAAGACTATCTATGTCATCATCTTGCTTTTTTTCATACAAGGCATCGTTCATAACATGGGACATCCAATCACCCCAGCATTTGTCCGTTCACTCGATATTCCAGATTACATGTTTGGTATTTATTTTTCTGCAATGTCACTTGGATTGATGTTTGGAGCTCCTTTATGGGGCATTTTAGGAGATCGGGGCAATCAAAAATTCTACATCATTCTTGGATTGATGTTTTATACCATTGGCCAGTTCTTTTTTGGCTATATTGGCAATGCAACATGGATGGTTGTTGCACGTTTATTTTCTGGATTTGGTGTTGTGAGTGCAACAACATTGTTCACCGCCCGATTGATTGAAGAAACGTCACCGAAAGATCGAGCACGCTATTTTGCTTATGTCGCAGCAGCTTCAACGCTTGGGGGTTCGATCGGTTATTGGTTTGGTGGCTTCATAACGACAAATCATGAAATGATTCAGTTATTAGGTACTGATGACTTCAGACGTGTTTTCTTGATTCAGCCTATACTGAATATTATATTTGTGATCATCATTATGTTTCTTCTGGATGAATCTAAAATTGCAGTTCAATCAGTGAATCGTGTATCGATCATTCAGGGATTTAAAGAGATTACAAGAATCGATAAAAGTTTGTTAATGTTCATGATTTCGATGACATTCATGACCATAGGAGCAACCAATTTGAGTAAGTTCATCGATGTCTATTTCTTCGATTTGAATTATACACCTCAAGACTTGGGAACATTCGTGATGGCAACCGGTATTGTGAGTTTGTTTGCGAGCATTTTCATTGTTCCATTTGCTGCAAGAATCAGAAAACAAATTCTATTCATCTCACTCATGCACATTATTGCTGCAGGTATCGTTTTTTGGGTGTTTAGATCCAATCAGTTTATCTTCGCTATCTATACTGTTTACATGGTTTATGTGATCTTTAGAACAATCTATGTTCCACTTGAACAAAGTTATATCGCGACATATGCCAAAGAAGGACAATATGGTGGCATGATGGGACTGAGACAATCTTTTGTTTCCATTGGTATGGTCATTGGTCCCGTTGTCGGAGGAGTGCTTTATAACATTGCACCTATCCTTCAATTTGATTTCAATGCCATCATGTTTTTACTCGGTGTAGTCTTACTCGTTGTTTCATATCTATTCAAAACCAAGCGAGGTGTAAGCGATGCAGTTTAAATCAGCTTCTCTAAATGAACTCGATCAAGTCATTGGACTTTCGATCGAAACATTCAAACCCAATATGAAAGAACAATTCAGACTCTTGTTTTCAGCAAATAATCTTGATCACATGATGATTGCTAAAGATCAGGAGATTGTGGTATCTGAAGTCAATTATTACCCTTCAACGATTCAAATTCCAAATGCTAGCATCAAAGTAGCCTCCATTGGCAGTGTGTGCACAAAAATTGATTATCGAGGTAAACAAATAGCATCACAGCTTCTTTTGATGGCAGAAGCACAAATGTTAAAAGAACATATAGGTTTGACCATCATTTCTGGAGATTTGGGCATTTACGAGCGATTTGGAGCGAGAGATGTTGGTCATATGCATCAATTCACACTACACTCGAGCCATCATCTAACAAAACATCCATACCATTACAGAGTTTATCAACCAAGTGATTTGAAAGTGATGCAAGATCTTTATCAAAGCGAAGATATTCGATTTGATCGATCAGAATCTGAATTTGAAACACTGTTTCTTGGCCAAACTTATCCAGATACATATTGTAAGTACCCCACATACATCATCACAAAGCATGAAATACCTGTCGCATACATGATTTTATCCGTGTATGTCGATGATGACTTCATCAAGATTAAGGAATTTGCTGGAAATAGACAAGCATGTGCTTTCGTGATTCCTGATTTGCTTAAACTCCATCAAAAGTCAAAAATCACATGGGTTGTACCTCCAAAAGATAAAATCCACGACTTTTTAGTGGATATGCCTTATTCAGTGATTACACAGCGTGCAACGCTTAAGATTAATCATTTAGGCTACTTTTTTCAATCGATTGAGCCATACATTTTAAGTATGTTCAAATCGTTTTGCATCATCGAATCTTCACAAACTGAAATCAAGTTATCTATAGCAAATCAAACCATCACACTCAATCAAGAGCTAGCACTCAAAATGGTATTGAGTGGCAAGACACATTTGAGAAGTAAATCCGTCCTTCAGTTTGTTCATACGTGTTTCCCACTTCCGATGCCATGGACACACAACTTGAATTATCAGTAGTCCTTTAAGTTCTTTCGTTTGAACAATTCAAAGACATTCATTATAATCGAATTGAAATGAAATGAAGGAGAATGTTTATGGACAACATAGGGTTTGCTTTCTTGTTGACAATGTTTGCAGGTTTGTCCACAGGTATAGGTAGTATCATTGCTTTTCACAAAAAAGCAGCGAGTAAGAAATTTTTATCAGTAGCTCTTGGATTCAGTGCAGGTGTAATGATTTATGTCTCATTTGTTGAAATATTTCCTAAAGCACTGACATCATTATCGGAAATCTATGGAGATACAAGAGGATATCTATTCACAACCCTTGCTTTTTTTGCTGGATTACTGTTGATTGGGTTGATTGATAGACTCGTACCTGCTCCAGAAAACCCACATGAAATTATCGGAATCAATGTGTTTGAAGATGGGAAAAAGGATAAAAATTTGCTCAGAATGGGTTTATTTTCTGCATTAGCAATCGCTTTACACAATTTTCCTGAAGGGTTGGCGACATTCATTGCAGCACTCGAAGATCCAAGATTAGGGATCGGGATTGCTGTTGCCATTGCAATCCATAACATTCCTGAAGGGATTGCAGTATCTATACCTATTTATCATGCGACAGGATCGAAACGAAAGGCTTTCTTATACTCGTTTGGTTCAGGACTCGCAGAACCGGTTGGCGCGTTATTAGGTTACTTTTTATTGATGTCCATTTTAACGGATTCCCTGTTTGGTGTTGTGTTTGCGATGGTCGCTGGCATCATGGTCTATATATCGTTAGATGAGTTATTGCCAACAGCAGAAAAGTATGGTGAACATCATTTATCCATTTATGGGATGATTGCTGGAATGATTGTGATGGCAACATCACTCGTACTTTTCATTTAAGATTTACTCAAGGAGAACAAGATGCATATTTGGAAATCGAGAATCACAGTCAAACGAGTCGTAGCAGGTATACTCATCCTTTGGATGATCTTCATCATCGCACCTAAACCTAATAATCATTCTGGAGTCAATCCTTTGATGAAAACAGATGGTGGCATGCCGATTCTCATTGCGCATGGTGGTGGAAATCATGAATTTCCAGACAACACACTTGAAGCGTTTTATCATGCATACAGTATCGATTCTAATGTCATGATGGAAACCGATGTGAACATGACCAAAGATGGTGTGATTATCCTATCCCATGACACGACACTCGATGAAAAAACGACGCTGACATATGCACCGATCATTGATACCAATTATTCCGATTTGGTTTCCATGGAAATTGATTTTGGATATCATAATGATGTTCAACCCAGTTCAAATGGATTCAATGTATCAGGGATACTCAAACCATATCAAACGTATTTAGGTGAATCTGTTACACCACTCGATGTTTCCTTTCCTGAAGGAATAACTCCAAGACATGATACTAAATTTCTAGTGACGACACTGGAAGATCTTATTAAAGCTTTTCCATCAAACCTCATCAATGTTGAAATCAAGCAATCTGGTGAGATTGGACTCGAATCACTTGCAAAGGTGATTGAGCTTTTAGATATGCTTGATGATGATTATGATACGTATTCAAGAATCGTTTTGGCATCCTTCCATACGGAAGTTTTTGAACAGATGAAAAATCTTAAAAAGACGTCACATCCTGAATTGATGATTTCTCCTGAACAATCTTCAGTCATCAAATTTTATGCACTTCAAACACTCGGGTTGTCTCTTTTCTACTTTGATCAAGTCTCCGCATTACAATTACCATTATCATCATTTGGATTGTCATTATCGCATCAAGCCATCATTAGAAATGCGCAACGAAAAAACATTGCAGTACATTATTGGACCATCGATGACCCAATCGAAATGAGAAGACTGATTGAAAATGGTGCTGACGGTATCATGACCAATCGACCCTCTGTGCTCAAGGAAGTCATAGACTCATATATCACATCATCATGAGTGCCTAAAGGCACTTTTTTTTACGATTTTAGTTGAAAAGTAAAGCGCTTTCATGATACAATGATGTTGGCAAAGAAGCACATGATACAAATATTTTTTGATGTTATAGTTGCTTCAAAACAAAACGGAAATAAGGATTAAACGAGGAACTGCATGTCATTATTCGGGGCCTTGAACAATGCATTCTATGGATATAAGCTCTACATGAGATAAAGGAGACTTTTTTTATGCTGTCGAAAGACCGGAAGCCAATCATTTGTTTACCGAACCTGCTATTACCGAAAAAGCAGATAGACTTATCAAAATGGGCAGTCGTTGCTTGTGATCAATTCACCAGTCAACCCAGTTACTGGAAGGAACTGAAGACATATATTGATGATGCTCCATCAACGTATAACATGATTTTGCCAGAAGTTTATTTGGAAGAAATGGATGATCAAACCATTGATACCATCAATATGACCATGCATCACTATTTAAATGACAATATACTAGAAGAGATTGGTCCTTCCTTGATGTTGATTGAACGAAAAACAGCATTAAACTCTAGAAGATTAGGTCTCATGATGTCGATTGATTTAGAGGATTATGATTATACACCCGGATCAAAACCATTGATTAGAACCACTGAAAAAACAATCATTGAACGTATACCTCCGCGTATGAAAATCAGAAAAAATGCTCCACTAGAGTTATCGCATGTTATGCTACTCATGGATGATTCAAAACTGCACATCATTGATCGTCTATTTGAAAAAAGACACCAATTCAAAAAACGTTATGATTTTGTGTTGAATATGATGGGTGGACATTTGAGAGGTTATCAGATCGAATCTTGCGATGAAATCATCAATGAATTTTATCAATTGATTGATCAAGATGATCCGATGTTGTTTGTTGTGGGAGATGGCAATCATAGTCTTGCAACAGCAAAAGCACATTGGGAGATGACAAAACTGTCGCTGAAACCAGATGAATGGGATCACCCTGCGCGATATGCTTTAGTTGAAGTTGTCAATATTTATGATCAAGGACTCCATTTTGAAGGTATCCATCGCGTCTTATTCAATGTTGACCATACATTTTTAGTTGATTTATTCCATGCAGTCGATAAAGAAGAAGAAACTTGGGTATATACTAAAGAAATAGGGATGACACCTTTTTATATTCCAAAATCAACCGCAGTCGCCTATGAACAAATCCAATCATTCATTGATGAATATCTCATGCATCATCCCAAAGTCTCAATCGATTACATTCATGGCGAGGATGAATTAATTGATATTTGTAATACCCATGAGAAGTCGATTGGTATCAAAATGCCAGTACTCGATCGGAAAGATTTATTTCCATTCATCCATACAGGCAAGATTTTACCTCGAAAGTCATTTTCAATGGGCTCTGCAACTGCCAAACGTTATTATCTAGAGAGCCGTTTGATCATACCATCACACAATAAGGAGAAAAAATAATGAAAAGAATTTATAACTTCTCGGCAGGTCCAGCAATTCTGCCACTCAAGGTGCTTGAAGAAGCACAAAGCGAGATGCTTGATTATCAAGGCACTGGCATGTCAGTCATGGAAATGAGTCATCGCTCCAAGACTTACCAACAAATCATTGATGATGCAGAAGCGGATTTGAGAAAACTTGTTGGTATACCCTCCAATTACAAGGTGTTATTCCTTCAAGGGGGCGCAACCTTACAATTTTCCATGATACCCATGAATTTGATGAAGAATCAGTCTGCAGACTATATCATCAGTGGTCATTGGGCTAAAAAGGCAGCAGAGGAAGCTGAAAAATATGGGAAAGTGAACATCATCGCTTCATCTCAAGACAAGATGTTTTCCTATATTCCGGATCTGAAAAACTTACATATTTCCAAAGATGCTGATTATGTTCACATCTGTGATAACAACACGATTTACGGTACGAAGTATTATGAACTACCGAATACAGAAGGTAAACCTTTGGTTTCCGACATGTCATCTTCTTTCCTATCCGAACCAATTGATATAAAGAAATATGGTGTGATTTATGCAGGAGCACAAAAAAATGTAGGACCTGCAGGCACAGTCATTGTCATCATCAGAGAAGATTTGATTCGTAAAGATTTACCATCCTATACACCAATCATGATGCGCTATGACATTCAAGCAGAAAACCAGTCCATGTACAATACGCCACCAACCTATGGTATTTATCTATGCGGAAAAGTCTTCAAATGGCTTTTAAATCTAGGTGGATTAGAAGCCATTCACAAAATCAACGTTGAAAAGGCGAAACTGATTTATGATTATCTTGATGGTTCTTCAATGTTCTTTGGTACTGTTGAAAAGAAATCAAGATCAATCATGAATGTATGTTTCAAATCGACTTCTGAACAACTCGATGAGAAATTCATTAAAGAAGCGAAAGCAAACGGTTTTGACAATTTGAAAGGTCACAGATCTGTTGGTGGAATGCGCGCATCCATTTATAATGCAATGCCCATTGAAGGGGTCAAAGCATTGGTTGATTTCATGAAGATTTTTGAAAAAGACAATGGAGGTAAAGCATGAGTCACATTTTATGCCTGAATCCCATTTCAAAAATTGGCTTATCTGAGTTCACTCCATCCTATCAAATCACTGATCATATCGAAGAAGCAGATTCTATCATCGTCCGTAGTGCAGTCATGCATGACATGATATTGCCTGAGAAAATCATTTCAGTTGCGAGAGCTGGCGCAGGCGTTAACAATATTCCTTTGGATAACTACGCTAAAAAAGGTGTTGTTGTCTTCAACACACCTGGAGCTAATGCCAATGCTGTTAAAGAATTAATCATTGCTGGAATGTTTCTTGCATCGAGAGATATTCATGGCGGTATGAACTGGTTATCAGAAAATCGTCATGATCCTGAAATTGCTAAAACTGTCGAGAAAGTCAAATCAAGATTTGGTGGCACAGAAATTTACGGAAAAACCATTGGTATCATTGGTTTAGGTGCCATTGGCATGCAACTTGCGAAATCATGCAGAGCACTTGGCATGAATGTGATCGGAAGAGAACGTTTTATTGAATTTATTGATCAAAAACAGATTCCAGAAGGTATGAAAATTGTCGATACGAATGCTGAAGTGTATGCCGCTTCTGATTTCATCAGTCTTAATGTACCACTCACACCTGAAACTAAGTATATGATTGATCAAAATGCTTTCAATGAAATGAAAGATGGTGTTGTTTTACTGAACTTTGCTAGAGATCTACTCGTCAATGATACAGATCTAGCAAAAGCAATCGAAAATGGTAAAGTGAAACGCTATGTCACAGACTTTCCAAACGAACAGACAGTGAAGATGAACAATGTCATTGCGATTCCTCATCTCGGAGCATCCACTGAAGAAGCAGAAGACAATTGTGCCATCATGGCAGTGCGTCAACTCATGAAGTATAACGAAAATGGCTCCATCATCAATTCAGTGAATTATCCAAATATCAAATTAGAAGCCAAAACAGCAAAACATCGTGTCCTCATTTTGCATGATGCATCCATTGATATCGTTAAATCCCTTGATCTTCATGGAGCAACCCTCATTGAAAAAGCGACCAATCAGAAATTCGGTGTATTCGTCTTTGATACCAATCAACCGATTCACCCATCAATGATCAGTCGAATCGAAGGCGTTTTACGCGTCCGAGCACTCTAAAAATGACCACGATTTCATGTTTGTGAAATCGTGGTTTTTTGATGCATTTAAAAGACAATCATGTATAATGAACTCAAAGAAGTATATGGGAGGATTCTATGAAAAAATACATTTTGGCTACAGATTCATGTGCAGATCTATCCATCGAACTCGTTCAATCACTTGACATTGAAATCATACCTTTAACGGTTGAACTGAACGGACAAAGCTATGCACATTATCCAGATGAAAGAGAACTCAAAATCAAATCATTTTATGAGGAGCTCAGAAACAAGAAAATTGCGAAGACATCACTCATCAATACAGGTACGTTTTTAACTTTCTTTGAACCATTTCTAAAAGCTGGTTTAGATGTCCTCTATATTGCCTTCTCATCAGCACTTTCTGGGACCTATCAATCCTCTGTGATTGCCGCACAAGAATTGATGGAGGAGTATCCTGATCGAAAAATCATCACACTGGATTCTAAGTCAGCTTCCATGGGACAGGGGTTAATCGTTTACTTGGCGGGAGAACGTCGCGCTCATGGACAAACCATCGAGGAAGTCTCAAGTTTTGTTGAGCATGTGAAATTATCTGTTTGTCATTTATTTACAGTTGATGACCTAGGCACACTCAAACGTGGTGGAAGACTATCAGATACACAAGCTTTTTTAGGCACTTTGTTGCGTGTTAAACCTATTTTGCATGTTTCCAATGAGGGTAAACTCGTTCCCATCAAGAAAGCCCGTGGTAGAGCATTTTCACTGGAACAGATGGTCGATATGATCGAGGATAGAATCATTGATCCAGAGTTACAAACCATCATGATTTCTCATGGAGATTGCTTGGAAGAAGCAGAGTCAGTAGGTTTAGAAATTAAAAATCGTTATCATGTGAAAAACATCATTTATAACACCATCGGACCCGTGATTGGTGCCCATTCAGGACCAGGAACCATCGCCATCTTTTTTCTAGGAACTTATCGATAAAAAAATTGTGCAGATATTTGCACAATTTTTTTTATTTATGATTTCGTTTGAATGACTTCTGTATATGCCATGATGAGTGGTCCGACACCTTTTGCATCGTTTTCCACGATTGGCTCTGAGATATAATACTGATAACTACCATCACGACGCTTGTTATGCTCAGGACCGAGACCTGCAACAAGACAAATGCCACCTAAGTTTAAATCGCCATCTTTTTCTGACAAATATGTATCGACAATGCCATGAAATATTTCTAGTCCTTTGGCTTGGTAGTGGGCATCTAATGCCTGCATTCTGCACGCTTTTAAGATTGCATAACTGATGAGTGCAGAACCTGAAGCTTCCAAATAATTGCCTGGTTCATCTGCTAAATCCACCACTTGATAGAATAGGTGAGTTTTAGGATCTTGATACTGTAATAATCCATCAACAATTTCTTTTAATAGTGGTTTAAAAAAAGTTTCGACGCTTGAATCTTCCATGTAAGACATCACATCAACAATCGCAACCACATACCAACCCATGGCACGCAGCCAGAAATTTTTAGATTTTCCAGTTTCGGGATCTGCCCAGAAAATACTTTTTTCAGCATCAAATCCATGAACGTAAAGCTTTTTCTTTTCATCAAACATGTTTTTTCGAACATTTTCAAATTGATGGATGATGTCATCATAGTGTAGATGATTATTGAAAGTTGTTTCATAACGTGTGTAGAATGGTTGTGCCATAAACAAACCATCCAACCATACTTGATTGGGATAGATGAGTTTATGCCAAAAGTTACCAGTTTTGGTTCTTGGTTGTCTCTTGATATGCGTATAGATGAATTCAATTGCATGTCTATATTTGATGTCACCTGTCATTTGATATAAATCAAATAAGACACGCCCTTCACAAATATCGTCGACATTATAATTTTCGATTTGATAACCTTTGATGGTCCCATCAGTTAAGATGAAATGATCAATAAACCGCTTCGAAAAATCGATGTATCGTTGATCTTTATTGACCTTATAAAGTTCAATTAACGATGTCATCATGCAGCCATCGATATAGTTCCAATGTGCAGTTTTTCCTGACTTTATCGATTCAATATTCCAAATCGGTCGTTCTGGTGTCGATTCTTGGATTAACTTGTCAATGAAACGGTCAATAAGTGGAATCATATATTCTCCTTAGGTTCAATGGCATTATACAGTATCGAAGTGTGATTATGCAACATCAAAATGATGTTCAAAAGACATTCGTTTGATGCGTCTTTTATGACACGAAACTTGTCTATTTAACTAGACAATGCGTCGGTTTATCGTATCAATAAGAAGCAATGGTTCCATCACATCGCTTTTCAGTTCCACCGATGTAACCACCTTTGACTTGATCTCTTAAAATGATTTGTCCCCGACCAAAAGATCCAACATTTGGATCAATGATGACGTCATGTCCTCTATCTTTTAAGTATTGCACTAAACGCTGATTAAACTCAGGTTCAACGGTAATGGTTTTATGTTTCATCCATTGGAAACGTGGTGCATTCAAAGCCTCTTGAGGGTCTTTTTTGAAATCAATCATATTCATGATGACTTGAAGATGTCCTTGAGGTTGCATGAATCCTCCCATGACTCCAAATGGACCAAGGGGTTGATTATCTTTGAATAAGAAACCTGGAATGATGGTGTGATATGGTTTTTTGAGTGGGGCTAAAACATTACTGGAGTGAGGATCCATCGAGAAATTATGCCCGCGATTATGAAGACTAATACCTGTATGTGGAACAACCAAACCTGATCCAAATCCCATATAATTGCTTTGAATCATAGAGACCATATTGCCATTTTTATCTGCAGTTGCTAGATAAACAGTACCACCTGTTTGTGGAATACCTGGTTCTGGAATCAAGGCTTCTTTGGTAATCAATTTTGCACGTTTTTGAGCATAGACTTTTGAAAGCAGTTGATTCAGTGTGATAGTCATGCTCTTTGGATCTGAGATGTATTTCAAACCATCAGCAAATGCTAATTTGATGGCTTCAATTTGTTTGTGTACTGTATCAACAGTATCTGCTTCTTGAATGGATAGGTGCTCTATGATGTTTAGTGCCATTAAAGCGACAGCGCCTTGACCATTGGGTGGAATTTCATAAACCTGATGTCCCTTGTATGTTGTCTTAATCGGTGTTACCCAAGTTGCTTCAAAATGAGATAAATCTTTTGCAGTGATGTATCCATTGTGTTCTTTTGAAAATGCATCAATCATCTGAGATAGTCTTCCGTGATAAAATGAATCACCATAGGTGTCAGCAATCTCTTGTAGTGTTTGTGCGTGGTCAGGAAGTTTCATGAGGTCACCAGACTCTGGTGTTTGATTGTTTTGAGCAAACGTATCAAACCAGTGTTTAAACATCTCACCATTCAGATGTTTCCGATAGATTTCAAAAGCATTTTTCCAGGATTTACTCACTGTTGGTGTAACGATGAATCCATCTTTGGCTAACTTGATTGCTGGTGCTAATACTTGATCAAAGGGTAATACACCAAATTTTTGATGCATGGCTTTCCAGCCTTTGACAGCACCAGGCACTGTGACTGGCACAAAACCAAAACGTGGGATTTCAGTGATGCCTTGTTCAATCAAGTGCTCTCTTGTGAGTGATTCAGGTGCATAGCCACTCGAATTCAGTCCATAAAGCTGATCTTGGAATAAAACGAGCGCAAAATTGTCTCCACCAATGCCATTGGATGTGGGTTCAACGACAGTTAGCGCTGCAGCAGTAGCGATGGCTGCATCAATGGCATTACCACCTTTTTTAAAGATTTCAAGACCTACCTGGGCTGCTGAGGGCTCAGAAGTTGCAACCATGCCATGTCTTGCATAAACTGATTTTAATGATTTAAACGCATTAGATTCCACTTTCATCATTATCACCTACTTAATCTTATTATACGTCAACATAAAAAAAGATGACCAAGTCATCTGTTTTTACTTTTTTGATAGCTTTTGACACCGAGTGCAATGAGTGCTGATAGGACACTTGCGAAAATCATAAAGACACCAAAGAGTATGTAAATGATGTCACCGAAACCGCCACCTTGTTGAGGTAATTGACCGAGTGCGAGAAAAAGAAAGGAAATACTCAGAAATATGAGTGCAGGTAGGTAAGCAAATTGTCTTTTTCTGGCCAGTTTAATGATGATGAATCCTAAGATGATGATTCCTAATGCAAACAATACAATGAGCAAGTTATTCATGTTTTCACATCCTTTATGAAAATTATATCGTTTTTATTTTGAAAGTCAAAGGAAAAAGAGTAAAATATCGTTGATGAATCCTAGCCCTTGGAAACATTGGCTCGTGATGACTGTGATATAATCATAATGAACAAGAGGTGTCGCATGAAAAAGATCACATATCATCAAAATTCAATCGAAGTCCAAACATTGATCAAACAAGATCCAAAACTGAAACAGCTCTTTGATTTAAAGTCAGAAGTGATTGTTGAAATCGATGATCAATACTTTGTTTCTTTAGTTGGAACCATCATCGCTCAGCAATTATCTTCCAAAGTGGCACGTGTTCTTTTTAACCGACTGGATGCACACTGCAATCATCTTATTACACCAGAAAAAATTCGTGATATGTTACCAGAAACCATGAGATCCATGGGATTGTCCTATCAAAAACAATCTTATTTGAAATCTCTTGCTGAATGTATGCTCAACCAGACCGTGAATTTTGAACATATTCACCAAATGACCAATCAGGAAGTCATTGATATGCTCACAAGTATCAAAGGTATTGGCGTATGGAGTGCTGAAATGTTTCTCATGTTTTCACTCGGTAGAGAAGATGTCTTTTCCGTCGGTGATTTGGGGTTAAGAAACGCTTTGAAAAAACTATATGGCATGCCAGAACTCACCCACAAAGAGATCCTAAAAATCAGTGAGTCATGGCAACCCTATCGTTCTATTGTTTCACATTATTTATGGCATGCTTGGGACAGTTTATCCTAAAACATGATACCAAAATCAACGCATATGATGATATATCAACGAGAAAGGAATTCGGCGATGTGCCGAAACACTAACCTATGAAAGATCTAATCATTACCATATTCGGTTCGACTGGCGATTTAACTGCAAGAAAACTGTTGCCAGCGATCCTGAGACTCCATCAAGACAAAGAAATCCCTGAAAAAACTCAAGTGGTTTGTTTAGGTCGAAAAGAATTCAGTAAACAAGCCTATTTAGAATACATGAATCAATTCACCAACATCAAGCTTGATCTCTCTAAACTCGAACCTCTCGTGTATTACCATCAAATGGAAATCACAGAGAAAGCAGATTATCAGCCACTGATTGATTACATCAGCAGTATTAAACATGAGAAAACAAGAGAATTGTTTTATCTAGCCATCGGACCAGAGTTATTTCCGATTGTATCCAATCATATCAACAGTTCGAATCTCATCACCATGGGAAATCTCAATCAATCCATCATATTCGAAAAACCTTTTGGACACGATTTAGAAAGTGCCAAAGAAGTCAACCAAATGCTTTGGAATTACTTTGATGAAAAACAAATCTATCGTATTGACCACTATTTAGGTAAAGAAATGATTCAAAATATCATCATGGTACGTTTTGCCAACCGGATATTTGAAGAAATATGGCATAACAGATCCATCAAAAACGTGAAGATATTCTCTAAAGAAACCGATGGTATCTTGAATAGAGCTGGCTATTACGATCAAGCTGGCGCACTCAAAGATATGGTCCAAAGTCATTTATTACAGATGTTATCACTGATTGCGATGGAAGTTCCAATCAGTTATTTTTCAGATGATGTTAAAAACGAAAAAGTTAAAGTACTCAATCATTTATCATTCGAAAAGGAATCTTTGATTTTTGCACAATACGATGGCTATCTTGAAGAAAAAAACATACCAAAAGATTCGACAACTGAAACATTTGTCTTTTTAAAACTTTTTGTCAATACACCTCGCTTCAAGGGGGTTCCATTCTATTTGATGACTGGTAAAAAACTTGATCGAAAAGAATCAGAAATCATCATTGAATTTGAAGAGACAAGTGAACAACGGAAATGGAATTTACCACTATCAACGAATAAACTGAGAATCAAAATTGCACCACTGGATGGTGTTGGCTTGGTCTTAAACAGCAAAGTTCCAGGTTTAACTGGAGATGTAGAAACTGTTGAACTTGAATACTGTATTGCATGTCATGCAGTTGGGAATTTACCGGAAGCCTATGAGAAACTCTTGAAAGATGCCTATGAACATCACAAATCTCTTTTCACACGGTGGGATGAAATTGAATTATCATGGAAATTCATTGATCAAGTGAAAAAACATCAAAAGCATCCCATGATCTATAAGGACTTAAATGATTTGAAACCATTAATCAAAGATTTGACAGGCGAGGATATGTAAGATGAAAACGTATTATGATGTTTCGATGACAGTGACCAAAGACATTCAAGTTTGGAAAAACTATGAGGCAAAGAAACCCAAATTCAAAGTGGTTTCAGATTTTAATAATTCTGTGGTTCATGAGACAGAAGTATCAATCAATTTGCACACTGGAACTCACATGGATTTTCCTTTGCACATGTTACCTGATGGCAAAACTTCAGATTCACTCGATTTATCCAAGTTAATCAGAACCGTCAAAGTCTTTGACTTAACACATGTCAAAGATGCGATCAATGATGCTGATTTGGTACCACTGAACATCAAGAAGAATGATTTTGTATTGTTTAAAACTAAAAATAGTTTTGAAGAAGATTTTAATTTCAATTTCATTTACGTCAACGAATGGGCAAGTCAATATTTGGCCGAAAAAGGTGTTGCTGGTGTCGGAGTGGATGGTTTAGGCATCGAACGTGATCAAGTCGGTCATCCAACGCATAAAAAACTGATGAAAAAAGATATTCTCATCATTGAAGGATTAAGACTTAAAGATGTTCCAGAAGGGACGTATCAAATGTATGCGTTACCCATCAAAATGAAGGGTACCGATGCTTTGTTGTTATCGGTCATTTTGGAGGTCATCTAACATGATTAGACAGGCAACTATGTCTGATTTGGATGCGATTTGGCAGCTCAGAGAAGAAACAAAACAGCTCCTTAAAGATAGAGGGATTGACCAGTGGCAACAATCCAATCCATCCAAAGAGACTTTCAAACGAGATATCGAGTTGGGTGAGTTTTATGTTGAGGAAATTCATGGTGAAATCTTAGGCATGATTGCGATTAAATCAGGGATTGAGAAAACATACAACACCATCTATGATGGTGCTTGGGGGAAAGATCAAGCGTATTTGACCATTCATAGACTTGCTGTTAAAAGACATTTACTGGGTCAACAGGTTTCACTTTTACTGATGAAGCATGCTGAAAAATTAGCCATAGAAAAAGAAGTTTATTACATCAGAATTGATACGCATAGGAACAATATCTATGCAAAACGTCTCTTTGAATCTTTAGGATATGTGTATCGAGGTTGGATCATGCTCGAAGGAGATCAAGGTGATTTGCACCGTATTGGAATGGATAAACTCATTGAGGTGAATCATGAAAATATGGATTGAAACATCTGCGTTAAGTAGCCATGTTGTAGATCAATTGATTCAAAAATATCCAATCATCACATTTGAACGTGACATGACCAGAGCATATGATGCTGAAGTCATCATTGCGATGCCCCAGTATGTTAAGCCTGAAATTCTTGAACATTTTATTCATTTAAAATGGATTCAACTGTTGACTGCAGGATTCAATACAGTTGATTTGGAATACATCCGTAAGCGAGGTATTACCATCACCTATGCAAAAGATGTCTTTTCCATCCAAATTGCTGAGGATGTGTTCTCAAAAATACTCTATTTGAACCGTCAGTTTTCAGTTTTTCATGAACAGCAAAAACAAAATTTATGGCGTTTTCAAAAGGTGAGTTATGAGATTTATGGTTCAACAGTTGGCATCATTGGAACTGGATCCATTGGCACAGAAGTTGCAAAACGGATGAAGGCCTTTGGTGCAAACGTGATTGGTTATAAACGCACTCATGCCAACTTAGCTCACTACGATCAACTCTATTATGGTCAAGATGGTCTAAATCAATTACTTAGTTTAAGTGACTATGTCATTGTTTCTTGTCCACTATCTCAAGAAACCTATCATTTGATTAATCAAAAAGCTTTTAAACTCATGAAGAAAAGTGCAGTGATCATCAACGTGGCACGAGGTGAAATCATCGACCAGGAAGCACTCATTCATGCACTTGAGTCTGATCTTATTCGTGGTGCAGGGCTTGATGTCACGACACCAGAACCTCTACCAGAATCATCAACATTGTGGCACTTGAAAAACGTCATCATTACGCCTCATAATGCCAGTTCATCACCCTATGTTCAAAAGCGATTGATCCAAGAAGTTGATGATGCACTTTCTAGATATCTAAACCAACTACCCTATGACAATCTCGTCAATCCTTAAGGATATGTGACTTCACATGTCCTTTTTTGTCATGCAAACCGCTTACATCCCTAAAAGTGTTGACAACATACTGTTTTGTGATAGAATAAACACAGGCACATGATTTGAAAATCAAAACATTTGAAATGCCAAGAGAGGATGCGTTAACCATACATTGGATGGTAGCCCCTTTATTTGAAAAATAAACACATCAAAGCAATACACTCAAATACCGCTACCATTGGTTCAAACATCTCAGATTATGTTTCGGTCCTTATGATTGACCGAGAAAAGACAAGTCTCTGATGACTGTTAAGATTTACAAAATTATGAAAAGCGAAATGGACAATATATGACAATTAAAGAAATCCAAGGCATCATCAAGGACTTTGAGAGTTCCTCGTTGATGACTCTTGAACTTGAAATGGATGATTTCAAGCTCAAACTCTCGAAAAACAAGACCGAACAGGTCATTGTAAAGGAAGATCATAAGGAAGAAATTAAGCGTGCCGATCAAGGCACATCACAGCAGCCTCAACAACAGCTCTCCCATCAGAATCTGATTAAATCACCACTCGTTGGCACCTTCTATGCCTCTTCGACACCCACAGGCAAGCCTTTTGTTGATGTCGGACAGCATGTGAAAAAGGGCCAGGTTGTATGCATCATTGAAGCGATGAAAATCATGAATGAAATTACTTCTCCATATGACGGCATTGTCAAAGAAGTATTTGTTCGTAATGGTGAAGTCGTCGGATTCAATCATACCATCATGCGTGTTGGTGATGCCAATGAAAAATAAAATCCTCATCGCCAATCGTGGCGAAATTGCAGTACGTATCATTCGTGCTGCGAAAGAACTCGGTATTGAAACGGTTGCAGTCTACTCGACTGCTGATGAAACGAGTCTGCATGTCAAACTTGCAGATGAAGCCATCTGTATCGGTTCTGAAAAGAGCAAAGACAGCTATTTGAACATGAATAGCGTTTTATCTGCTGCCATATCCACAGGATGTAATGCCATTCATCCTGGGTATGGATTTTTATCAGAAAATTCTGATTTTGTTGAAATGGTTGAACGATGCAACATCACATTCATAGGACCCAGTTCAAAAACGATTTCTATGATAGGAGATAAGGCATCTGCTCGAGAAATTGCGAAACAAAATGGTGTCCCGATTGTTGAAGGCAGCGATGGTATCATCGAAGATGTCCAAGAGGGATTAAGAACTGCGAAAAAAATAGGATATCCTGTGATGATCAAAGCCTCAAGTGGCGGTGGTGGACGCGGGATTGCGATTGTGCGCTCGGATGAAGAATTTACGAGTGCTTTTGAGCGTACATCCATGGAAGCAGAATCCAGTTTTGGAGATAAATCACTATATATTGAAAAATTCATAGAATCACCAAGACATATCGAAATTCAAATCATTGGTGATACCCAAGGCAATATCGTACAGTTATTTGAGCGTGATTGCTCCATGCAACGTAGAAATCAAAAAATGATTGAAGAAACACCTTCTCCCATCTTATCTGATCTCTTAAGACGTAAAATTGGTGCTGCGGCAATCAAACTCGCAAAAGCGATCAATTATGTTAATGCAGGAACCATGGAATTTTTAGTTGATTCTAAAGGTAATTTCTATTTCATTGAAATGAACACAAGAATTCAAGTCGAACATCCCATAACAGAAGCCATTACAGGGATTGATTTGGTTAAAGAACAAATTCGTGTTGCTTATGGGAAAGAATTGTCATTCAAGCAACGTGATGTACAAATTCACGGACATGCCATCGAATGCCGCATCAATGCTGAAAATGCAATGCAGGGATTTATACCTTCTGCAGGTAAAATCACGAATGTCGTCTTCCCAGGGGGCATTGGTGTGAGAATGGATACCCATATTTATCCGGGATATGTTGTTCCGCCCTTTTATGATTCAATGCTTGCCAAATTGATTGTTCATGCGCCAACCCGTCGAGAAGCGATTAAGAAAATGCGCGTTGCACTCGAACAATTTGTCATTGAAGGTATCTCAACCAACATCGATTATCAATATCTAATCATGCATAACCCTGATTTTATCAAGGGTCAATACGATACAGGTTTCATTGCGCGCTTCAATATGTTAGTGGAGGCGAAAAACCGTGAATGATTTTTTAACCGAACGGAAATCAAAACTTGAAGATTTCAAGAAAAACATCCGAAAGAAACACACCAACTATGAGCCCATCGATATTCCTGACGGGCTATTTATCAAATGCGAGCAGTGTGGAGCAGCCATCTATGAGAAAAACTTAGTAGCCAATCACTCCATATGTCCATATTGTGATTTTCATTTTCGAATGGGTGCATTAAGACGTCTTGATTTAACCATTGATCATGGGAGCTTCAAACCCATCAATGAAACCATCGTCTCCACGAACCCCTTAGAAATGCCAGATTATATGGATAAACTTGCAACCGGTAAAAAACTTTCCAAATTGAATGAAGCGTTCTTAAGCGGTACTGCAACAATCGTCAATCTACCATGTGCCATTGGTATTTTGGATTCATCATTCATGATGGGTAGCATGGGATCAGCTGTTGGTGAGAAAGTCACACGTTTGATTGAACACGCAGGAGAACACGATTTACCGCTCATCATTTTTTCTGCATCAGGTGGAGCCCGAATGCAAGAAGGTATTTTATCCCTCATGCAAATGGCAAAAACCAGTGCAGCACTTCATTATTTTGATCAAAAAGGATTATTATACATCAGTGTCATGACCAATCCGACAACCGGTGGCGTTGCAGCAAGTTTTGCATCACTCGGTGACATCAATATTGCAGAAAAATCATCTTTAATCGGATTTGCAGGGGCGAGAGTCATCAAGCAGACCATCAGACAAGATTTGCCTGAAGGATTCCAAACCGATCAATTTCAACTGGAACATGGTCAAGTGGATCTGGTTGTCAATCGTAAAGACATGAGAAAAACACTGTATAAACTCTTACAATTCCATCAGGATCGGAGGGTTTAATATGGGAGAAATCATCACTGCTTGGGAAAAAGTCAAGTTAGCAAGACATCCCAAGAGACCCACATCTCAAGATCTCATCAAAGCATTATTTCCTGATTTTATTGAACTTCATGGGGACAGAAGTTTTGCTGATGACCATGCCATCATTGGTGGTCTAGGTACCATCAATGGTATTCCAATGACGATCATTGCTGAAGAAAAAGGCAAAACAACTGATGAGAAGATTTATCATAATTTTGGTATGCCTCATCCAGAAGGTTATCGCAAAGCGATACGTCTAATGAAACAAGCAGAAAAATTTAAGCGTCCCATTCTTTGTATCATCGATACCCCAGGTGCATACCCAGGGATTGGTGCAGAAGAAAGAGGACAAGCTCAAGCGATCGCCTACAATTTAAAGACCATGATGGGATTGAAAACACCTATCATCGTTGTTGTTCTATCTGAAGGTGGTTCCGGTGGTGCATTAGCCATTGGAGTTGGCGATACCGTGATGATGTTTGAAAACGCGATTTATGCGATTCTATCACCAGAAGGTTATGCATCAATCATCTATAAAGATGCAACCAAAGCAGATAAAGCTGCTGAACTCATGAAACTCACAGCAGAAGATTTAAAACGCTTAGGCGTCATTGATACCATCATTACAGAACACGAAGGATTGCACGTCGATCCCGATTTTGGAATACAGGCTTTCAAAAAGGAACTCACGAAAGCACTTAAAAAACTATCTCAACTTTCTGATGCCAAACTCTTGGCTCAACGATATCAAAAGTACAGAAAGATGGGTGTGTTCATCGAACAAGGAGAAAACCATGAAACAGAACCAACCCATGATCAAAATCGTCTCTAGTGGCAAATATGCACCAGAAACCCTCATCACAAATGAAGATTTAGAAAAGATGGTCGAAACATCCGATGAATGGATTGTGACCAGAACTGGTATTAAAACGAGACATAAGGCAGTCGATGAACTGACTTCTGATATGGCATATAAAGCTGCATTAAATGCCATTAACCGTGTAAATTATGACGCATCTAAAATTGATCTCATCGTGATGGCAACCATCACAGGCGATCAAATGACCCCTTCAACAGCCAACTTTGTGCAAGCAAAACTTGGATTAACGCATGAAGTCATGAGTTTTGATATTAATGCTGCATGTACAGGATTTGTTTACGGACTTGAAGTAGCAGCATCACTCTTGCAGACCGGAAGATTTAGAGCAGCACTCATCATTGGTGGAGAGACACTCACGAAAATTGTCGATTATACAGACCGCAATACTTGCGTGCTCTTTGGCGATGGCGCTGGAGCAATGATCATTGAACCAGCTTACGCTGAACGCAATAAAGCATATTTTTTCAATGCTGCACGTGGTGATACCAACAACATTTTGACTGTTGTCAGTAAGATTAAGATGGATGGCAAAAAAGTGTACCAGTTTGCAGTCGATGCGATGGAACAAGCCATTCATAAAGTTTTAGATGAATCAGGACTAGATATCTCAGAAATCGATCAAATCATCCCACATCAAGCCAATGAACGCATCATTCAATCCGTCTCTAAATCCATGGGTATTCCTTTGGAAAAATTTATGTTAAACTTAAGTCAGTATGGTAATACCTCAGCAGCAAGCATTCCGATTACCATCTCTGAGTATTTTGACCGCGAAGACATCAAGGGACAAAAGATTTTACTGGTCGGTTTTGGTGGCGGTTTCACATGGGGAAGCGCAATTTTACAACTATGATGAAGAATATTACTGAAATACTTCATACCAAGTATCCAGTCATTCAAGGGGGTATGGCAAACATCGCAACCGGTGAGTTTGCAGCTTCAGTTTCGAATGCAGGTGGTCTTGGTTTGATTGGTGCAGGTGGTTGGGATGCTGAAACGGTCCGAAATGAAATTAGAAAGTGCAAAGCACTGACTGATAAACCTTTCGGTGTCAACATCATGCTCATGAGTCCACATGCCAAAGATATCGCACAAATCGTCATCGATGAAGGCATCAAAATTGTTACAACAGGTGCAGGTTCACCTGGTATTTATATGGAATCATGGAAAAAAGCAGGAATCATCGTCATTCCTGTTGTTCCTTCCGTTTCACTCGCGATTCGTATGGAACGCATGGGAGCTGATGCTGTTGTTGCAGAAGGCACTGAATCTGGTGGTCACATCGGAGAGCTCACAACGATGGCGCTCATTCCTCAGATCAGCGATGCGATTTCGATACCTGTGATTGCAGCTGGAGGTATTGCAGACAAGCGCGGTGTGCTTGCTGCTTTTGCACTGGGTGCCAAAGGTGTTCAATTAGGCACAGTGTTACTTGCAACCCATGAAGCACCGATTCATATCCATTACAAGCAAAAAATCATTGATGCCAGAGATACCGATACTGTTGTGACGGGTAGAGGAACTGGAGCACCCGTGAGAGTACTTAAAAATAAGATGGCAATTGAATATTTGAACATGAGTAAAGAAGGTGTACCCTTAGCTGAACTTGAAAAACTCACACTTGGATCTTTAAGAAAAGCAGTGTTTCAAGGTGATATGGATCAAGGTTCATTCATGGCGGGACAAATATCTGGACTCATCAAAGAAATCAGATCTATTAAAGAAGTTTTCACCTCTCTATTTGATGAGGTCAATGATTATAAAAATCGATTGGAGATCATGTAAATGGGTAAATTAGCACTCATCTTTGCAGGACAAGGTAGTCAATACCTCGGTATGGGACTTGATTACATTGAAAAGTTTCCCTTATTTAAGGGTAAAGAGATTCTTGCGACGCATGCTTTGGGTTATGATGTCAGGGCAGTACTAGAAGGTAAGTTAGGTGATATTCATGAAACAGAGTATACACAACCCTTAATGCTATTTTCATCCATTTTGGCATATGAGGCTTTTAAAACGATTGGTGTTGAACCTAGTGCAGTCTTAGGATTCTCTTTAGGTGAATATACAGCTTTATACGCTGCAGAGATTCTCAGTTTCGAGACGATGATGAGATTGATCCAAGTCAGAGCAAGACTCATGAAAGAGGCTACAATAAAACATCCTGGAAAAATGGCAGCCATCTTAGGTCTTGACAAAACAATCGTCGAAGACATCTGCAAAGAAGCATCATCTGTAGGTTTAGTTGTACCAGCCAATTACAATTCACCAGTTCAAGTGGTCATCAGCGGGGAAACCGCTGCTGTGCAAAAAGCAATCGAGCTTGCTAAAAGTAAAGGTGCGAAAAGAGCAATTGAATTGAATGTATCAGGTGCATTTCACTCACCACTCATGGCTTCAGCGGGTCAAGGTTTGGAAACTTATTTAAAAACACTTTCGTTTCATCAACCCAAACTCCCGATTTATATGAATACAACAGCAAAGCCACTGATCATATCCAATCTTCAAGCAGAAATGATCAAACAGATTCAATCTCCAGTATACTTTGAACAAAGTATTCATGAGATGGTTAAAGATGGTTTCACGCATTTCATTGAAATTGGACCAGGAACTGTCTTATCAGGTCTAATTAAGAAAATCAACATTTCACTCGAGGTGAATCACCTCGATCAATCTAGCGAGCTAGAAGCTCTGAAAGGGTGGATGAAAGAACATGGATTTATCCAATAAAGTTGCAATCATTACCGGAGGTGCAGTCGGTATCGGTAAACATATCACATTAGAACTTGCGAGAAAAGGTGCTAAAGTTGTCTTAAACTACAACCGAAGTGCTGATGCTGCACTCGCACTCGTTGAAGAAATCAAATCCTTTGGAGGAGAAGCGTTTGCAGTTCAAGCGGACATCTCTAAGTATCAAGATGCCGAACGCCTTGTATCTGAAGCAGTGAAAGCTTACGGTACACTCAATATCGTTGTGAATAATGCAGGAATCACCGATGATGCCCTGATTTTACGCATGACTGAAGAGCAATTTGATCGTGTCATTTCCACCAATCTAAAAGGTGTTTGGAATATGTGCAAACATTCAGCAAAAACACTATTGAAATCTGGTTATGGTAGAATCATCAACATCTCTTCCGTATCTGGTGTCATGGGAAATGCTGGTCAAACCAATTATAGTGCTTCAAAAGCAGGTGTCATCGGCATGACCAAAGCACTTGCAAGAGAGTTCGCTTCGCGCAATGTCACGGTGAATGCGATTGCTCCAGGGTTTATCGAAACTGATATGACTCAAAAAATGAGTCAAGACATGATGGATTACTGGATCAATCAGATTCCACTCAAACGTGCGGGACAACCCCAAGAAGTTGCATATGCAGTCTCTTTCCTTGCCAGTGAACAAGCAAGTTATATTACCGGCCACACCCTAGAGGTTGATGGCGGACTCGTGATGTAGGTGAATCTATGAATAGAAGAGTTGTTGTTACAGGCATGGGACTGGTTTCTCCAGTCGGCAATACCGTCAATGAATCATTTGAAAATCTGGTCAGAGGTGTCAATGGTATACAGTTGATTACCAGTTATGATACAACCGATTGGAAAGTTAAAATTGCAGGTGAAGTCAAAAACTTAAATTTTGAACAATTCATCGATAAAAAAGAAATCAGAAGAAATGACAGAGTCGCGAATTTAGCACTCGTTGCAGCGCATGAAGCCTATACACAGGCTCAATTAGAGGGTGCAGTCATCAATCCATTTAAATTTGGAACATTCATTGGTTCCGGGATTGGTGGTTTAACGACCATTTTTGAAGAAGTGAAAACCAGTGTCCTTAGAGGACAAGATAGAATCTCTCCTTTTTTCATTCCCAATTCCATCATCAACTTGATTGGTGCTAAAATTGGTATCAAATATGGTGCGAAAGGCGCTAACATGCCTCAAGTGACTGCATGTTCTGCAGCAACCAATTCGATTGGTGAAGCATATCGAAATATTTTACATGGATACATCGATATTGCACTCACAGGAGGTGCAGAAGCGCCTGTCAATGAAATAGGTGTTGGTGGATTTGCAAGTTTGAGAGCTCTCAATTTTTCCAATGATCCAGAAGTTGCATCTGTTCCTTTTGATAAAAGAAGAAGTGGATTTGTCATTGCTGAAGCTGCTGGCATTATCATCCTTGAAGAATATGAACATGCTATCAAACGTGGCGCACCCATTCTAGCAGAAATGGTGGGCTATGGAACAACATCCGATGCATTCCATATGACAGCTCCAGATGATGAAGCAACAGGGATTGAAGCATGTCTCAAGATGGCTCTTGAAGATGCACATATCAAACCCAGTGATGTTGGATACATCAATGCACATGGGACATCAACATTGCTCAATGATAAATTAGAAACATTAGGAATCAAGAAAGCCTTTGGTGACCATGCATACCATGTCAACATCAGCTCAACCAAATCCATGACAGGCCATGCGCTTGGTGCAGCAGGTGCAATTGAAACGATTGCTGTCATCAAAGCACTTGAAACAGGACTCATCCCTCCAACCATTCATCTTTTAGAACAAGATCCAGAATGTGATTTGAATTACACACCGAATGTTGCAGTCAAACGCGACTTGGAGTATGCCATGAATATCAACATCGGATTTGGCGGACAAAACGCAGCCATCATCTTCAAGAAGGTGTAACATGAAACTCACACAAGAAGAAATCAAGAAAATTATTCCACATCGCCATCCATTTCTCTTTCTCGATGAAGTCATCGAGCTTGAAAGTTTGAAAAAGGCCATTGGTATTAAGCATGTCAAGGCTGATGATTATTTCTTTGAAGGTCATTTTCCAGGGAAACCCGTCATGCCAGGTGTCATCATCATCGAATCACTTGCACAAGTGGGTGCAGTCATTTTGCTCTCTCATCCTGATTATTTGGGAAAGATCGCGTATTTCACAGGCATCAATAATGTTAAATTCAGAAGAAGTGTTGTACCTGGTGACATCTTAGAATTACACTGTGAATTACATAAAATTCGTCGTGGATTCGGTTTTGGTACTGCCAAAGCTTATGTCGGTGGCGAACTTGCATGTGAAGCTGATCTGTCGTTTGCTGTCAGTTCCGTATGACCTCATTTACGCTGCTTGAATTCGACAGCATTCATTCTACTTCGGATTTACTCAAGGAAAATCATTCATATTTTCCACATATGACATTCATCCGTGCCAATCATCAAACCAAAGGCAGAGGACAATTTGATCGTGTTTGGTTATCCAATCACGGTGAAAATCTTCTGTTTTCTGTGTTGGTTAAAGACATACCCATTCATAAATCTTACGAACTAAAATTATGGATTTTAGAGTCATTAGTCATTTATTTGAAACGTTTTGGCATTGTTGTATATTTTAAAGAACCCAATGATTTATACGTTGATGATATGAAAATTTGTGGTATTCTCATTGAAACACAATCTTCATCTAGTATCTTTGAATATGCTGTGATTGGGATTGGTATTAATTTCAATCAAAAACATTTTCCTGGACTCAACGCGACATCCATTTCAAAAATCAAAGGACAAAACTATCCTTTAAAACCATCCTTTCAAGAATTGATTGATATCATGGTCAAGGAATATGAAAGGTATATCGGATGAACATCAAACGCATGACGATGATTTCATTGTTTGCTGCGATCATTACTGTTAGTGTGATCTTGGTCCCTTCGATTACGATACCTGCACTTGATTTAAGTTTTACGCTACAAACATTATTCGTCATACTCATCGGTTTTTATTTGAAGCCTCAAGATGCATTCTTTTCCATCATGATTTATGTCATCATGGGTGCGATTGGACTGCCAGTATTTAGTCAAGGTAGAGGTGGTTTATCAGCTCTCTTTGGTCCGTCTGGTGGCTTTATCATGCTCTTTCCGGTCATTGGACTCTTGATTTCGTTGTTCAAATCAAAAACAAAGAATACCATCTATGACTTGGTCATCGGTTTTATCTTTTCAGTCATTGTACTTTATATTTTAGGAACACTTTGGCTATCATTTTCCATTGGCATCAATTATCTACAAGCTCTCTATGGGATGTTAGTGTTCTTACCCTTTGACATCGTTAAACTCATGCTTGCATATACGATTTATCGAAGATTGCCCAATCCTTGATCATATACTAAATGGGGGTTTTGATATGTATTCGAAATATACTTCGATGGTGATTGTTGCTTTAATCTATGTATTTGCGCTTTTTGTTGGGGTGATTGTGTTTCGAATCACTCCAGAAATGACACTCATCATGAGAGTGTTTTTAGGTAATGTATCTGCCACAGTCGTCATATACTTATTCTCACTCATCATGGACAATGCAAGTCTATATGATCCCTATTGGAGTGTGCAACCACCCATCATTTTGATGCTTGTCTTCACACATTTAAATGTACAATGGACGTTACCCATGTTCATCTTGTTTGTATCCATCATGATCTGGTCAGTTCGGCTGACTTACAACTGGGCTAGAGGTTGGGTAGGTTTTCATGATCAAGATTGGCGATATACAATGCTTAAACAGAAAGCACCAAAAATATACCCATTGACCAACTTATTTGGAATTCAGATGATGCCGACGTGTCTTGTATTTGCACAACTCTATGGTGCAATTCTATTCATCCAAAGTAACCCATCATTCAATCTTTTGCTTATATTGGGTTCGATGATGATGATTCTTGCTGCAGTAATCCAATACATAGCAGATGAACAAATGAAAACATTTAAAAGAAATCATCAAGGTCAGCGTGTCTGTATAGATGAAGGCTTATGGCGCATCAGTAGACATCCAAACTATTTTGGAGAAGTGATGGTCTGGTGGGGACTTTATATCATTTATCTATCCAATGCCATGCGTTTAGATTTTGTAATCATTGCACCTATTTTAATGACTTCATTGTTTATATTCATCAGTATACCGATGATGGAAAGAAAAATCTTATCGAGTAGACCTGAGTATCAAATATATCAAGAGCAAGTTTCAATGCTGTTTCCTTGGTTTCGCAAAAATCCTCTTCAAGAAACATCCAAAGAATCTTCTTGACAATATAGATTCATTCGGAGTATCATGTTGATGGGAATGAACGTCTCCCATAGCTCAAGCTTAAACCGCATTCATGCTGATGACTTCTACAACTTTTTTAAGGTTGTCGAAGTTTTTTTTTAGGAGGGAAATATGTTACTCAGTTTGTCTATCATTATATTATCTAGTCTATTCATGTCTGCCATATTCACTAAACTCAACATACCAAGAATCATCGGTATTTTATGCACTGGGATTATCATTGGTCCTTATGTATTGGATCTCATTGCACCTGAAATTCTGGTCATCTCAACGGATTTAAGACAAGTTGCACTCATTGTGATTTTGGTGAGAGCTGGATTATCCCTTGATTTAAAAGATTTAAAAAAAGTTGGGAAACCTGCAATCTTACTCAGCTTCATTCCAGCAACTTTCGAAATGATTGGGATCACATTGCTAGCTCCACTTTTTTTTGACATCACGTATTTGGAAGCTGCAATCATGGGTAGTATTGTAGCAGCAGTATCTCCAGCAGTCGTCGTACCTCGAATGATTGAATTGATGAAACATCATAAAGGTCAAAAACATCAAGTCCCCCAACTCATTCTTGCGGGAGCATCACTGGATGATATTTATGTCATTGTACTCTTCATGAGTTTCATACAAGCCAAGCAAAACGGATCTTTTCAATGGACAAATCTTTTAATGATTCCAGTTTCAATTTTATCTGGGGCTATTCTAGGTTTTGTTACAGGTAGGTTAATCGCATACGCTTTTAAGAAGTATCACATGAGAGATACCATCAAAGTACTGATGATGTTTTCATTTGCTTTTCTCTTTGTTACCCTAGAACAGGTCATCAAGGATATTATTCCGATCAGTGGTTTGATTGCTGTCATAGCCTTTGGAATTGCGATACTCAAACACCATGAAATACTTGCAAAAAGACTGATCGGTAAATTTGAAAAGATTTGGGTCATTGCTGAAATCATGCTCTTTGTGTTGGTTGGAGCAGCACTGAATCCTTCACTTGCCATTGAAACAGGATTTCAAGCAATCATACTCATATGTTTGGCTTTATTGATCAGAACCTTGGGTGTATGGCTTGCAGTGTGGCCATCACAATTGACCAAATCAGAGAAGATCTTCGTATCTATCTCATATCTGCCCAAAGCAACAGTTCAAGCAGCCATTGGCGCGATACCACTTTCACTAGGTATTTCTGGTGGGGATGTTATCTTGTCAGTCGCTGTGGTTTCAATCCTCATCACAGCTCCCTTAGGAGCGATTCTGATGGATCATCTAGCAAACAAGTTACTCAGTGAGCCTTCATCACTACCCATTTGAAGGAAAAAAGAGTAAAATAGGTATAGATTTGTACTGTTTTTGGATATGAAACAGTGAAAGAATGATAAAATAACTGAGGTGCTATCTTTTAAATTCTAATCGAGAGCATCACGAGGAGAATCATTATGAAACGCAATAAATTCATTGTCATCGGTTCAGGAAGACTTGGCGCAAACATCGCAACCTCCATGTCTGAACAAGGTGAAGATGTCATCATCATCGACGCGACTGAGGATTCATTTAGAAAACTAAAAGATTCTTTTTCAGGCTATCAAGTCGTCGGAGATGCAACTGACTTATCCTTACTTGAAAGTTCATATATCAAATATGCAAAAACAGTGGTCATCACAACCGATAGTGACAATGTGAATATTTACTTATCACATATTTGCTATTACATTTATAATGTACCTAAGATTTTTGTCAGACTTGCAGATACGGATAAAGGACGCCTACTAGAAGGAACATACATTAAAGCCATCTATCCATTCACATTATCATTCAATGAGTTCCAAACCTTAAACGATGAGGAGGAGCAATCATGAAAATCGTCATTGCAGGTGGTAAACACGAAGCAGACTTTATTGTGAAGATGCTCAAAGAAGAACATCATCAATTAATCGTCATCAACCAAGATCGCGAATTTGCAGATTACATCAGTTCTAACAATGATATTCCCGTATTTCCTGGAGATCCGACAAAAGCATACTGTCTATCAGATGCTGAAGCGGATCATGCGGATGTTTTACTCGCATTATCCGATAATGATACAGATAATTACATCACATGCATCACAGCTAAAAGACTATTTAAGATTAAAAAGACAGTATCTAAAGTTAGAAACCCGAAAAATGTCGAATTGTTTAAAAGACTTGGCATTGATTCTGTGATTTCATCAACCTATTTAATGGGTCAAACCATCTTAAATGAATCCTCTGTTGAAAACATCATCAAGACCCTATCGATTGAAGATGAAAAAATCATCATGATTGAAATCGCAGTTGAAAATGATTTTCAATTGGTGAATAAAAAAATCATGGATATTCATTTTCCTAAGAACATTAACATTAGCTGTATCTTCAGAGATCCTCATGTCATCATTCCAAATGGTAGTACAGTCATCAAGCCAGAAGATAAATTAATCATTGTCACAACGCCATCCGAGCAGGATGAAATTGTGGACTATATCCAAAGAAAGAAATGAACACGATGAAAAAACCAATGCTTTCAGGTTATCCACTCATCTTGAGTTATTTGGGTATCTTTGGCATGTTGATTGGATTGATCATTTTATTTCCTTTGATTGTTATCCCCTTCTATCCCGAAGAAGTCAATCAGGCAATCTATTTTGTCATTCCAGGTACATCCATGATCATCCTCGGTGGATTGATCACATTTTTATACAGTAAAAAAGAGAAAGCTAGACTCGAGAAACATCATGATGCCATCTTAGTTGTTGGTATTTGGATCATGGCTATTTTTGCCTCTGCCTTACCGTTTATACTCACAGGACAGTATAATTTGACTCAAGCTGTGTTTGAAACATCATCAGGATATTCAACAACAGGGCTCACTGTGGTAGATGTCACAGTCACTCCTCATGTCTTCTTATTTTTTAGAAGTTTATTGCAATTTGTAGGTGGTGCAGGGCTTGTCTTGGTACTCACCGCTGCAATTTCAGATAAGTTTGGCATGCGTATCTACAGTGCTGAAGGTCACAATGACAGACTCGTGCCCAATTTGATTCGCTCTGGACGTGTTTTCATCACAATATATCTTGCATATGTCTTCATCGGTGTTATCTTATATATGATCTTTGGTATGACACCATTTGATGCCATCAATCACGCCATTGGTGCGGTTGCAACCGGTGGTTTCTCCACCCAAGCTGCAAGTATTGGACATTACAATAGCATTGCCATTGAAATGGTCACGATATTTCTGATGATTGCAGGTGGAACAAACTTCTTTGTACACTTCCTTTTAGTCACTGGCAAAGTAAAAAGTGCATTGAACCATGTTGAAGTGAAATCGTTCTTCCTTATTTTATTCATTGCAATTCCAATCAGTTTGATATCATTAATTCCTTATTATGATGGATCATTTGGTGAAGCATTCCGTCAAGGATCATTTCATTTCATCTCAGCACTCACAGGTACTGGATATCAAATCACACCCTCATTTACAAATTTACCTGGCGCATTCTTTGGATTACTCATCATCGGTATGGTCTTTGGAGCAGGTATGGGATCTACATGTGGTGGGATTAAACAATATCGTATTGCTTTGGGGTTTAAATCCATATACTGGAGCATTAAAGAACAACTGACACATAAGAATATGATCCGCAAACATTTCATCAACCGCTTGGGTAATAAAATGATTGTTGATCAACAAGACGTATCACAAAACTATACATTCATCTTGGTTTATTTGATTGCTTTGATTGCAGGTACACTCATTTTTGCTTCATTCAATGACCGTAGCTTTCAAGATGCACTCTTCGAATATGCATCAGCGCTTGGCACTGTAGGTTTATCCGTAGGTATAGCAGGATACAATGCTCATCCCGTCATCCTATGGACTTCAACGATTTCAATGTTTCTAGGTAGACTTGAATTTTATGTGGTTTTTATTGCCTTTGTCAAAATGGCTGGCGATATTTCCAAGCGTATCCAACTCAAAAAAGAATCTTGATAGGCAATCCTTCGGGATTGTCTTTTTTTCATAAAATGTGTTAAGATTCATGCTAAAATAAGAGTAATCATGCAACTTATCCCTTGAGAATGTATCTTATCGGTTAACACTTTATTTTTAAAAAAGGTCATACTATACTGTAGTCAAGGAGGAACTCCTCAAGATGTACAAAATCATTTGGAATCGTGATAGCTTTGAATCTTTGGAATCAAAGTTGAATCAAGCATTCGATTATATCGTAACAACCGATCCAAATGAAGTACCCAAAGACAAGGTCGGCATCATCGTTTCTGATGATAACATTGAACACATTCAAAAAATTCTAGCAATGATGGCACTTGAAAAAAGAACAATCATTTTAGAAACGATAGAAGGATGGGTTCAACTTGATGCACAAGAAATGATGTACTTAGAATCTTTTGGTGATGAGATTTACATGCACACCACAAGCGAAAGTCAGCGCATCAAGCAGCCACTCTATCAGTTAGAAGAGATGCTTAAGCCGTATCACTTTGTCCGAATCGGAAAATCATTCATTGTCAATATGAATAAGATCCGATACATCAGAACAGGATTCAATGCTAAGTTGGATTTAGAACTCACTGATGGTACTCATCTGGAAGTCTCGCGTTCCTTCGTCAACACGTTTAAAAATGCCTTAGGCATTAGAAACAAGGAGGACTAAAGTATGACATGGTTAGGATGGATCGTATTATCCGTACTCTCGTTTGGACTCATCTTTTTTGCTATTCAACTTTCAAGAGATGTGATTTGGAATCAAAAACTCAAAGCGTATCAAAAACTACAAGGTGTCACATTACCAAAAATACCATCATTATATTGGATTAAGCGCTCTTATGGACTCGTGATGTCATCGATGCTTGTGATGGCAACTGTCTTTTCAGGCGCTTTTACTGGTGTTAATCAACTCAATGAGCGCATACTTGTGAATGCAACTTCTGTAGGATCAAAATCAAAACTGCTCGCATTACTTGAAGATGCCAATCAATTTCGTGGTGGATGGTGGATGTTCAACGATATGGAGGCTGCTTTAGATGGAGCTCCACAGGCTGAATCAGAACAAAGAGATTTTATTGACACCAACGAACAAGTGGAAGGTGTTAAAGAATCAGATATCGTCAAAACCGATGGGTATTCAATCTTTTATGCATCCAGATATCAAAATCGTGTTCGTGTGATAGATGTTGGATCTGATCATCTGGTTACACTCAGAGAAGATATTGATTTGGGTGATCTTTATACAGATGCATTATATCTTACAGATGATTATCTCATCGTGATTGGGTATATTTATACATACTTTTATTACATGCCAATGATTGAAGGCGATGAACTGGTGTATCCAACAGATGGATATTCTGCCTTCACAGGTGCAGTCATGGTGTTTAACCGTGATACACTGGAACTGGAATACAAACTAGAAACCAACTCAAACTTCTATGAACATCGTTTGATTGGTGATTCACTATTCCTCATTTCAAGTCAAAACATCTATGCTGAAGACCCTACACCATACTTCAAGGAATCTTTGGATGATGATGTTGTCACTTCAGAGATGAGTTATGATGATATCTATTATTTCAATGATGTACCCGCTACAGGACTTACCGTTTACACAGGTATTAAATTGGGTGAATTTGAAGTCAATTCTAAGGCTTTTGTTGGACAAGCTTCCTACATTTATGCAGACTTAGATTCACTTTATACATTCAATTACTATTATGAATATGACATTTTGAATTCAAGTTCCAATGAATACGGTCAAATCATGCAGTTCGATCTGAATGCTGAAACAGCAAGTATTGATTATGTGGGTTCTCAAAATGTTTTAGGAAGCATTCGTTCACAATATTGGATGGATGAATATGATGGATATTTTAGAATTGTAACATCAACTTGGCAGGGTTCAATCAATCGTTTATATATCCTTCAAGCAGATTCAGAAACAGATGTCTTAAATGTGATTTCAATGACACATGAGGGCATCGGTAAACCCAATGAACGAGTTCAATCTGTTCGCTTCAATAAAACTAAAGTGAATATTGTCACCTACGAACAGGTCGACCCATTATACACTTTAGACTTATCTGATCCAACAGAACCTGTGATTCTCCCCAATCCAATCGAAGAACCAGGATTCAATACCTATATGCACATTTGGGGCGAAGATCACCTTGTTGTTGGTCTTGGATATGATGAAAATTGGGGTGTCAAATTATCTGCATACAATACCAATATTGGTTATGAACCACTGATGACTTACCATCTCACAGAACAAGATGCAGAAAACTGGAATTGGAGTTATGCAGAAGCACTTTGGAATCCTAAATCCATGATGATTGATGTCGACAAAGAAATTTTCGGTTTCACAGCAAACACGTATAAGTACAGTCAAGTATCACCTGAATCATGGAATTATGAGTTTGTGAGTGTATTCATGATCTTCAACATTGATTTTTCTAAAGCCAATGATCAAATCATCACACTCTATCAGTCACTTGAAATGACATCAACTGAGTACTATACTCAAATCGATCGTGGTGTATTCATTGAAAATCATATCTATATCCTGACCTATGAATATGTATCTGTTCATGAACTAGGAACAGATGCCCCCATTCAAAAAGTGATTTTTGAATCTTAATTTCATAACATCTAAAGCCGGCAACGGCTTTTTTTGTTATATAATGATATCGAGGTGATATCATGATTTACCAAATTGAAATGATCATTCAAGCACCCCGAGATTGGGTTGCATCACTTTATATCGACCATAATGGTATGAAAGTGTGGGAGACTGGTTTAGAGAGTATTGAATCACATACAGGACAATTGTTTGATGAAGGCAGTCAAGGTGATCTTATTTTCAGGTTTGGTGAAACAGAAATGCGCATGCATGTGCATGTCGAATCCAGTCATTTACCCGATAATATCACGCTCATTTATCAAGTCCCTGGTGCATGGAATCGCTGCGTGAATTATTTTAAGCATCATGATGAAGGTACTTTATGGATCATGGATGTCGAATTCCGGTTTGACAATCCAGTAGATATTCCTTTAGAACGTTTTATCGAAAAAACAACACAAGGGATGACCCTTTATAAAAACTTTTGTGAAATGAGGCATTCAGGTTGAAAAAGATTGTACAACTTTGTTTGATTTTCTTATCCATATTCACACTCTATGCTTGTGATAACACACCCATAGACAATCCAAATCTTACAGTCGGAAATACGGAACTCTTCTCCCGTTTTTTTGATGATACCAAAGCGAAAAGTATCACCATCGATATCACAAGAATCGAATGGAATCGCTTGGATGATGTCATGAAACGATATTATGAACAGTATGGTAATTTCAGAACCGATGCATACGCAAGAGCTGATTTCATCTACGATGATGGTCTTGATCAAGTGATCATTGAAGACATCGGATTTAGAACTCGAGGTAACACATCACGAGGCAGAATCCAAGATGATGATGGTAACCCACTCATGTCAAATTTTAAAATCTCATTTCATGAAGATTTTGGCTTAGCATATTTGCGTAAAAACAATGAACGCACAGTGTTCGAAGTTGAAGAACTCGACTTAAAGTTTAGTCGATTTTATGATGAGCCTTATCGAGATCCAACCTATCTCACAGAAAAATTCTCACTGGATTTATTCAGATCATTTGGTGTTTATGCAGCACATGCAACATTGGTGAGACTCTACATTAAAATCGGTTCACAAACGACGTTTTACGGATTATATACAGCATTTGAACCGATTGACAAGTTATTCTTTGAAAGAAGATTACCTGAAGCTGAAGCAGATGGCGATTTATATAAGTCTTTATGGCAACATTATGGACCTGCTTCCTTGCAGCTTGGCTATCATCAAGATGCCATCGGTATCAAAGATGAATCCTTAAATTACAGACCAGCATATGACTTAAAGAATAATAAAAAGACATCTGATCATAGCGCACTCAAATCATTCATTTCAGCCATCAATTTGAAGCATAACGATATTTTCATAGAATATATTGAATCTGAATTTGATGTTGACCGTTTGATCAGATTGCTTGCAGTGGGTGTACTCCTTGGTAATCCAGATGACTATCGAGCGATGGGAAATAACTATTACTTATTTCAAAATGCAGTCACTAAAGTATGGGTGATGGTTCCTTATGACTATGACCATGGACTCGGACAAGGTTGGCAAGGTGCAGAAGTATTCTCTAACTTCACGATAGGTCATGATATCTATACTTGGGGGAACTTAAATGCAGTTTATTTGAATAGTCCGGGATATGCGCATCCACTCACCGATAAAATATTAAATATTCCAGAATACCAGTTACTTTATGAGTCATACTTAGAAGAATTGATCAACCCAGACAACGAACTTTTTAGTCTTGATCGGTTCTTAACACTTTATGAAACTCAAAAAGCACTGTATGACAATTCTTTAAGTAGCGCGATGAATAGCATGGCCTTTTCAAAACGCAATATTGAATGGTATATTACTGAAAAAATTGAAGATATTGAAGCCCAATTGGCATTTTATCAGTTGAATCCGAACCTGAGGGGAACATAAATATTCAGTACATTTTGAGTCAATTGTTTCCCTTTTAATGACAAAAGATATCAATTCTAAGTAAACTATATAAAGTCAATGATTCTACTTGACGATAGATTTTTGCATGATATAATGATTGAGGTGATCATCATGTTAGATACAATTTCGGCATTTTTTACGTCAGTTTCCATCTGGGAATTGCTCCTCATTTTAGTTGCAAAAGTCATCGAAGTCTCGATTGGAACCATGCGTGTGATTCTAATCAGCAAAGGATATCGTAAGCCAGGCACTTTCTTGGCAATTTTTGAGATTTTACTGTGGGTTTTCATTGCCTCTAAGGTCATCATGGGTATTACAGAGTATCCAATCAAAGGTATTGTCTATAGTTTGGGGTTTGCTCTAGGTATTTATTTTGGATCTTTACTTGAAAATAGATTAGCTGTTGGAAAAGTACTGATTCATGTCATTTGCAGTGCAGATGATGCAGTGATTGCAACTAAAGCCTTAAGAGCAGCAGGCCATGGTGTCACATCCATTGATGCACATGGTAAGGACTCAGATCGTACAGTATTGATGATTTTTGCCAATCGTAAAAATAAAAATATCATCATTGAGATGATTGAAACGATGAATCCAAAAGCCTTGGTTGTATCCAATGAAGTCAACATACTTCAAGGTGGATATGTCAGTCCATGGAAAAGAATCGCCAAGTAAGATTTGGGTTGATTTTAAATTGATTTCGTGTATAATAGAACTTGGTCGGAGTTATAGCTCAGCGGGAGAGCACTTCCTTGACGTGGAAGGGGTCGTAGGTTCAATCCCTACTAACTTCACCATTCTTTGATCACAACTTTGCACAGCAAAGCATAAGACTCGAGCAATCGAGTTTTTTTTATTTCTTGATTTGTCTATAGTCAAGAAAATAAAGTGCACTCGATATCAGTGATGGAACACTGAGTATCAAAATGGCCGAAATAGCTTCAGAACCCATTCGAATCATCATGAAGATGATATAGAATAGTCCTGCGATCGCAAAGGCGATTGACCCAATCCATGGTCTTTTCCATGAAAGAATAATGACGAGTGTTAAAATGAATGCTGGGATATTGTGGATCAGAAATCCAATCAGTATTTCTGTCCAATGTGCATCGAATTCAAAAACATCTAGTGACAACATGTACAATAATGCTACTAGTCCAATTGAAAGAATTCTAGGTGTCCATCTGAGAAGCTTGCTCATACTAAACACATCCTTTCAGAAGATTAGAAACAGTCTTTGTTTGATTAGTTCATCAATTCATGAATATGTCATAGGATATTAATACAAAAGTAAGATTAAAAAACTATAATGAATTCAGAAATTGTGAGGAGGAAACTATGAAGAATCATTTAAGAAGTTCAATCAGCATCATCATTACAATCATCAGTATCATGACCATGTTATCTTGTTTCTATATGTTTCTCCAAACATTTTCTATGAAATATTTGATTGGTTTATTGATTGCACTTCTAACTTCACTTGTTTTTATCTTTGAAAATCAACAAGATTATGGTTTGATCAAAAACACATACAATCAAGACAAAGTATAAATTTAAAATTTAAGAATCAATTTTTTGACACATATTCACTTTTCAGTATTGCATAATGAAGTTCATCACGGAAGCCCATGTCGATTCTATAGATTCGGGATTGCACGAAATGAGCTTCTTTTCTCATGCCAATTTTTTCCATCACACGCCATGATGCAATGTTTTCAGCATCACATGTAGCAAAAATTCTTCTGAGTCCTAATGTATTAAATCCATAATCTAGTAGAGCGAATGCAGCTTCAGTCACATAGCCTTGATTCCAGTGATCTTTGTGGATAATCCAACCAATCATAGCTTCATTCATTTCATCATTAAGGTAAATACCGATGCCACCGATCATCTGACCGTCATCATTTTTTGTGATGGCCAAATCATAATTCTTTCTAGGGGTTGCTTGGTTCTTTTGAACAGCCTCAGTTAAAAAACGTTGGGTTTCTTCGAGTGAGTTTGGTCCCCATGTCATGTATTTGACATGTTCTAAATCAGATCCATAACGATGAATACTGTATAAGTCTGTCATTTGCATATCACTGATGATTAATCGTTTTGTGTGTAAGTTCATGATCTCTCCAAATGTCCTATTTTCACATTCATCTTATCACTTTTGTTTCAAGATGTGATTAAAGCAAAGTCGATTTATCTATGATAAAATAGGTTGAGTCATACAATCGAGGTGTTTTAAATGGGATGGTTTGAGTTTTTCAACTTTAGAAAAGAACCTTTAAGAATCAAAGCAGGTGTCGCTAAACAGATGGTTGATCTCAATCAAGCTGTTTTAATTGATGTGAGAACCATCGAAGAATTTAGAGAAAAGCACATACCCAAAGCGATATTATTGCCTGTTTATGATGTCGAAAAACAATGTCGTCTAAAGTTACCTGATTTGAATCAAAACTATATTATTTATTGCCGCAGTGGCATCAGAAGTAAGCATGCTCAAGACATATTGAAATCACTTGGATATCTACATGTTTTTGATCTAGGTGGCATCATTGACTGGCCATACGAAACAATATCTGGTGTTTAAGGGGACGATTCAGTCCCTTTTTGATTGGGAAAGACCGTGAAAAATCAGTGAAGTCATGTTATAATTGTGAAGTAAGTCTTGGTACTAAGGTGAATAACATGAAGCATCAACATATTGTGATCATTGGAGGTGGCGCCTCTGGTTTACTCTCAGCAATCATTGCCAGACGCAACCACGCAAATGTCACCATCATCGAACGAAATCCTAAGCTCGGTAAAAAAATACTCGCTACTGGTAATGGTCGTTGTAACTATACCAATAGTCAAACACAAGCCGAACATTATAACCATCCAGCGTTTGTTCAACATGCTCTGGATGTTTTTGGTGCTAAGAAAACCATCCAATTTTTTGAGAAGTTAGGCATTTCACCTCGTATTGAAGATTTAGGCAAAGCCTATCCGATGTCTGAACAAGCTTCATCGATTGTCGATGTCTTGGTTTACGAAGTAGAACAGCTTGGTATCAAAGTCTTGTGTAATGCTCAAGTGATTAAAGTCGTGAAAAAACAAAATGGATTCGTATCTACTTTATCGGATGGACAAGAGATTGAATCTGATAAAGTGATACTTGCAACCGGTGGTAAAGCAATGCCTTTAAGCGGTTCTGATGGCAATGGTTATCACATTGCTGAATCATTTGGGCACACCATCACACAGCTATTTCCCTCTTTAGTCAAACTTAAATTAAACAGCTCCTATTTAAAACAGATGGATGGCGTTAAAATTCAGGGTACAGTTCAATTGCTTGATCAGAATCAAGTCATACAAACAGAACAAGGTGATATCTTGTTCACCAGCTATGGTATCAGTGGTCCAACCATTTTACAGATTTCTAGAAAAGCCAATGAAATGTTAGCTGAACATTTGGATGTGAAACTGAAAGTCATCATGCTCAATCAAATGACCAAAGATGATATTGAAAGAAGATTTTCGCTCATGCAGGATAAACCACTAGATATGAGTCTTGTGGGATTGGTACACAAAAAAATCATCCCAGCTATCATTAAAGAAGCAGGCATCCACAATTCATCCATGCATTTTTCTAGACTCACACCTAAAGAAAAATCAAAATTAGCACATTTGATGCTGGATTGGCGATTTACTGTCACGGATTCCAAAGGGTATGAAGATGCTCAAGTCACTGCAGGTGGTGTGAGTATTGATGAAATCAATCCACTTTCTATGGAATCAAGATTAGTACCCGGATTGTATATGACAGGTGAAATTTTAGATATTGATGGATTATGTGGTGGTTATAATTTACAATGGGCATGGTCATCTGCCTATCTAGCAGGAAAACACGCATCCATCTGAGGTCAACATGATTAGAATCACAGATTTGAAACTGGAACTCAATCAAGCAATGCATGAAGCGATGGAAATTGCTTCTTTAAAACAACTCATCATCAAGCAGTATCGACTGAATCCACTTGAGATTCGGTCTTTCTCTTTATTTAAAAAAGCAATCGATGCCAGAAAGAAAGACCATATTGTCATCGTTTATTCTGTGGATATTGAACTTGATCACGAGAATCTTTTGTTAGAGCGGAAACTTCCAGGGATATCATTAGCACCTGATATGACCTATCAAGATGTCCCTTTTGGAGAGAAGCATTTAAAACATCGTCCTGTCATCATTGGTTTTGGACCTTCAGGTATATTTGCAGCACTCATCCTTGCCAAGAGAGGATACCGTCCGATTGTTTTAGAACGCGGACTTGATGTCGACCGGCGCAGTGAACATGTCAATCAATTTTATGATACTGGTCAATTTTCAGAACACAGTACCATCTTATTTGGTGAAGGTGGTGCAGGTACATTTTCAGATGGTAAGCTCACAACATTAATCAATGATTTAAGATGCCGTTTTGTCTTAGAGCAACTGGTAAAAGCAGGTGCACCTTCTGACATCATGTATGTTAACCGTCCTCATGTAGGTACTGATATTTTAAAAGGTGTCATTAAAAAGATTCGCCATGAGATTGAACAACTTGGTGGAGAAATCAGATTTGATCACAAAGTGACAGGATTTAAAGTCGAACATCAAGAATTGAAGGCACTCATCATCAATCATCAAGAAGAACTTGAAGCAGACGTTTGCCTCATGGGGATTGGACATAGTGCAAGAGATACCTTCGAAGTACTCTATGATGTTGGAATGCATATGATTCAAAAACCGTTTTCAATTGGTGTTCGTATTGAACATCCACAAGAAGTCATCAACCGTGCACAATATGGCGTCTATTTTAATCACCCTGCGCTCGGTGCAGCAGATTATAAACTCGCATATCACTCACCATCAGGTAGAAGTGCTTATACATTTTGCATGTGTCCAGGTGGATGGGTCATGTGTTCATCATCTGAACCAGGGCATGTAGTCACCAATGGCATGAGTGAACGCAAACGTGACCATTTCAATGCGAATTCTGCTTTATTGGTTGGAATTACACCAGCTGATTTTGATTCTGATCATCCACTTGCTGGCGTTCATTTTCAGCGTCGTTTAGAAAAAAAGGCATTTGAACTTGCAGGACAATCCTATTTTGCACCGGTTCAGCGCGTTGAAGATTTCTTAAATGATCGCGTGACACAAGCATTAGGGCATGTGATTCCAACATATCGACCTGGGGTTAGTTATGTCAAAATGACAGATTTATTACCAAAATATGTCACAGATACCATGAAAGAGGCACTACTTGATTTCAATCGTAAAATCAAAGGCTTTTCGATGGGAGATGCCATTTTGACAGGGGTAGAGACTAGATCATCATCACCTGTGAGAATGATGAGGTCTGAAACCTTTGAATCAAGCATCAAAGGACTTCATCCGATGGGTGAAGGTGCAGGATATGCTGGAGGTATCATGTCATCTTCAGTGGACGGTATGAAAACTGCAGAAAGCATCATCCAAAGATATCAACCCAAGCAGTTATAGCAAGTACCTTTGTACTTGTTTTTTTATAGGTTTTAAAAAATGACGTTGTCAAGGTCAAAAAAAACAAGAATCCATGTATAATGAAAGTATCCAACAACGAGGTGTGATCATGTATCCAATCACGCAAAAAACGATTCTAACCCCATCTGTTTCACAACTTGATATTCATGCTCCTTTGGTGATACGTCATGCGAAGCCAGGTCAATTTGTTATGCTCAGAGTGACTCAAGATGGTGAACGCATCCCTCTGACGATTGCAGGTATCAATCATATCACAGAATCAGTTTCTGTGATTTTTCAGGTTGTAGGTGCAACCACATTTGAACTGAACCAATTGAATGTTGGTGATCATATTCATGATATCGCAGGTCCTCTTGGAAAACCAACTGAACTCAGTGGACTTAAAAAAGTCTGTATCATTGGTGGTGGTGTCGGTTGTGCGATTGCATATCCGATTGCTAAAGCACTTTATGAACAAGGCACAGATGTTCACACCATCATTGGATTTAGAAACAAATCTCTCATTTTTCTAGAATCTGAATTTAGCAATATTTCCACAACATTTCATCTCTTAACCGATGATGGCTCATCCCACTTGAAAGGTAGAGTCACAGATCAACTCAAAATCATGTTGGATCAGGGATTTGAATTTGATGAAGTCATCGCGATTGGTCCACTATTGATGATGAAATCTGTTTCTGAACTCACGAAGAAATATGGGATTAAGACCGTTGTTTCCATGAATCCCATCATGGTTGATGGGACTGGTATGTGCGGTGGATGTAGAGTATCTGTTGCTGGACAAATGAAATTCGCTTGCGTTGATGGTCCTGAATTTGATGGTCATCAAGTTGATTTTGATGCTGCTATCTTGAGAAATAAGATGTATCAGCAAGAAGAATTAGAAAGCTACCAGTGTGAAATTAAAAAGGCTGGTGAAACTTTATGATTAATCTATCCAAAACCAAACAAGTGATGCCTGCTTTAGCTCCAAGTGTTCGAAACACTTGTTTTGATGAAGTGAATTTGGGTTATACAAAAGATCAAGCCATTGAAGAAGCTAAGCGCTGTTTAGATTGTAAACATCAGCCATGTGTGGGCGGTTGTCCTGTCGGTATTGATATTCCTGGATTCATCCAAGCCATTACAGAAGATCACATGGAAGAAGCTTATCAAATCATTCGGAAATCATCATTACTACCTTCCGTTTGTGGTCGTGTATGTCCACAAGAAACACAGTGTGAAGCATTATGTGTCAGAGGAATCAAGGGTGAACCAGTAGCAATCGGAGCACTTGAACGATACGTATCAGATGAACATTTTAAAAACAATCATGAGGTCATTGAAATCACAGAACAAAATGGTATCAAAATTGCTGTGATTGGCAGTGGTCCTGCTGGACTTTCTTGTGCCAATGATTTATCAAAATATGGATATCAAGTAGATATTTATGAAGCTTTGCATACACCAGGTGGTGTGTTAACCTATGGAATACCCGCTTTTCGTTTGCCAAAATCAATCGTCTTGTGTGAAATTGATAGTTTAAAAAAACAAGGTGTGAACATCATCACGAATGCCATCATCGGGAAAACATTAACGATTGATGATTTATTCGATCAACATTATGATGCCATTTTCCTTGGAACAGGCGCTGGACTACCCAAATTCATGGGTGTTCCAGGTGAAATGTATAATGGTGTGTATTCAGCCAATGAATATTTAACACGTATTAATCTGATGAAAGCTTACGAATCACATGCTAAAACCCCCATTCATCGTGGAAAACGTGTTGCTGTGATTGGTGGTGGCAATGTTGCACTCGATGCTGCACGATGTGCCAAACGACTTGGAGCAGATGAAGTCTATATTATATACCGAAGATCCATGCAAGAAATTCCTGCGAGAGCAGAAGAAATTCATCATGCGATTGAAGAGGGTATCATTTTCAAAGTGCTCTCAAATCTTAAAGAGATCAAGGGCAATGAAGAAGGCAATGTTCAATCGATTCTTTGCACAGAAATGATGCTTGGTGAACCTGATGCATCCGGTAGAAAAAAACCAATTGAAATGCCAGACCATACCTTTCTAGTTCAAGTGGACACAGTCATCATGGCCATTGGCACAACACCGAATCCTTTATTGACCCAGTCAACTGAAGATCTCAATCAAGATCGATACGGTTGTTTAGTCACACGCGATTTATATGGATTGACCTCAAGAGATATGGTTTTTGCAGGTGGTGACGCAGTGACAGGTTCAGCAACGGTCATTCTTGCCATGGGTGCAGGTCGAAAAGCAGCAGAGGGTATTCACCTTCGTCTCAAGGAAAAAGCTTCACAAGGAGCATAATATGTTATATCCAATCACGAATCAAAGACGGACTGTCATCAAACTCGATGGACTATGGCAAATGAATGTTGTTTCAGATGATTATGAGCCTAAACATCCACTCAAATCTTTCATATGGATGGCAGTACCTGCAAGTTATCAAAATCTCATCACGGACTCAACCATTAGAAATCATGTGGGCTGTCTTTGTTATGAAAAAGCGATTCAAATACCAGAACACATGAAATCTGATGAAATCCACTTGAGAATTGGTGCAGCACCTCATCACATGAAGGTCTATATCGATGGAAAATTCGTAGGATCTCATCAGGGTGGATATCTCCCTTTTGATCTCATCATATCGAAAGAACTCATCATTGATCAAGGCAATCGTCTTTCCATTGTGATCGATAATCGAGCAACATTTGAAACCCTACCAATCGGTGAAGTCGCCACAAACAATGGTAAAAGAGAACAACTCACCTATTTTGATTTTGCCAATGACTCAGGCATTCACAGATCAGTACTTTTGTATAGCATCCCTTTCCAAGGGATTGAAGATATCATCATTTCTACAGATCATAATCATCATGAGGCTTCCATCCATTATCAAGTCATCTCAAAAAAAGCATGTCAGCGCATATTAATCAAAGATCACTTAGGTGAAATCGTTGGTCAAAGTGAAGGAAATCAAGGAATCATCGTGATTCAAAAACCACATCTATGGGAGTTAGGACATGGGTATCTTTATATTTTCTATGCAGAAACGGAAGATGATATGTATGAAGAATCTTTCGGCATAAGAACCATTGAAATCAAAGATGGCAAACTCATGCTCAATCATCAACCGATTTATCTCAAAGGCTTCGGCATGCATGAAGATCACTTGACCATAGGCAAAGGTCACTCCACTGCACATGCACTTCGTGACTTTAATTTGTTACAATGGATTCATGCCAATTCATTTCGAACTAGCCATTATCCTTATGATGAAGAGATGTACCGTTTAGCAGATCTCTATGGTATCGTAATCATCAATGAAGTGCCTGCGGTTGGACTTAATTTTTGGTCCAATCGAAGTGTATTTGTTGAAGGAACTGTCGATCAGAAAACACTCGAAGTACACAAAAATCAATTGAGTCAACTGGTTCAAAGAGATAAAAATCACCCTTCAGTCATCATGTATAGCGTTGCTAATGAAGCCAATACACATGAATTAGGTGCAGTTCCTTATTTTGAATCGGTATTCAAGCACATCCGAGCACTCACATCACTTCCGATTATGATTGTTGAGTGGGTAGGAGCCTCATCAAACAAGGTTGCACATTTGGCTGATGTGATTGGACTGAACCGGTATATCGGTTGGTATACTGACCTTGAAAACCTTTCAGTGATTCCTGAAAAATTGAAAAAAGATCTCGTGCTTTATCACGAGACCTTTCATAAACCCATCATGTTAACAGAGTTTGGTGCTGATACGATTGCAGGACTGCATACCTTACCTGCTCAAGTATTTTCTGAAGAATATCAACTTGAGTTCATAAAGACTTATGTCCATACAATCAAAGAGTTGCCATTTGTGATTGGTGAACACGTTTGGAATTTTGCAGATTTCATGACCAAGCCAGGACTGACTCGCTTTCATGGCAATAAAAAAGGTGTTTTTACCCGTGAAAGACAACCTAAAATGGTTGCTCACTGGCTGAAAGAGTATTGGGAAATTTAAGCAAATGAAAAGAGCCTAACGGCTCTTATTTTTTTATCTGATACGTCTTGCTACATAAGCAAACATCATAGGTCCTGTGTGAATGCCAAGGACAGGTGTCAGAGGTGACAATTGAAGATTTCTTACATTGAGTTGATTCTTCAATTTTTCACCAAGTTCAGCTGCTTTGGCTTGATCATCGCCATAATGTACGGTGAGATCAATCAAATCAGTACCAAATTTAGCAACCAGTAAATCCTTCATTGCAATCAATGATCTTTGGAGACCGATTGCCTTTGACAATGTTACATAGACACCTTCATCATTGACGGTAATGACTGGTTTGACATGAAGTAGTTCACCAATCGTACCTTCAACTTTACCGATTCTACCACCACGTTTGAGATACTTAAGTGTATTAATCGTATAAATGGCCAAACTGTCTTCAAAGCGGAGTTTCTTGAGGCGTTCTACAATTTCAGGGACTGGTAATTTCTGTTGTGCAAGCTCCATCGCATATTCAACGATGTAACCTAATCCTCCACCCAATGTTTTTGAATCCATGTGTGTGATGTTGATACCTGTGACGGATTCAAACGCAAGTCTGAATGCATTGAATGTACCTGAAAGACCAGAAGATAAGTTAATGACAAGTGCATCTGTGTATCCTTTTTTCTTCAGTGATTCCAGTAATTCTGTCAAATCATCAAGATTGGGAAGACTGGTTGTGATGTGGTTGGTATCAATCTTTTCATAAACTTCCTGTGCGGAAATTTCGATCTGATCTCTAAAGTTTTTGCCATCGATGACAATCATCAAGGGCACAACATAAAGATCCTTGTACTTTTTGAGTGTTTCTGGGAGTAAATTGGATGCTGAATCGGTAATGACAGCGAGTTTCATTTGATTTCTCTTTTCTGTTTAGATTGATATATAATACCGTAAAAGTTTGCAGAATTATGTGAATAACACTTTAAGCATACCATGATAGATATTGGGTGTCAATCATGATGGAATCGAGCACACTGAATCACATGATTAGTGTGAAATAACCTCACTGATTAGACCAAGTGTATTGTTTTCAGAATCTTTAAAAAAGCACATCCATGTTTCGGTTTTACCTATGGTTGCGATATGATGAGGTGTATCTAAAAATAGAATACCTGATTGACTAAAATCATGACAAGCTTGATGAATGTCAGATACATTCAAGTAGATGATCGATGATGGATTTAAGAATTGTCCTTGCTCAGGAAGACTCAGCATCAGTCGAACTTCTCCGAGATTGAAAAAAGCCATTTGACCTGTTTGAAACAATAACTGAAGACCGAGTTCTTTTGTATAAAACGAAACTGCACGTCCTAAATCCGAAACAGGTATCATAATTTGTCTGATGTGTGTGATATGAGTTTTCATGATAAAACCTCCATAGAAACATTTTAGTAGTATTGATGTGATCAGTCAATGGATATACAACTTAAGAAAGCAATCGACTATTGATTCTGATTTTGATACAATAGTAATAGACGCAAGGAAAGAAGATGAGCATATGATTGATGCAATCCTAGATCGAAAGTCTGTGAGAACGTATGTAAAGAAACCATTGAATACCCATGATGTGGAATTGATTGGGGATATCATACGTCAGATTGAACCAGCAAAGGGTCCTTTTGGACATCAGATTCGCTATTTTTTCTACAATCAAGATACACTTTTAGATGATGAAGCCAAAAAAATAGGTACTTATGGATTCATCAAAAATGCACCTTCATTTGTTGGTGGTGTAATCGAAAACTCGTTTCAAGCCATGGTGGATTATGGGTATCTTTTTGAAAATATGATTTTACACGCAACCAAAGAGGGATTTGGCACTGTTTGGTTAGGTGGAACCTTTGATCGGAGTGCTTTTTCATCGTATACCAAATCTAATGAAATCATTCCTGCAATTACACCCATAGGATATGAGGCAGATCAGCGTTTTTTTGAAAAAGTAATTCGATATGTTGCTAAGGCGAATAGAAGAAAAGCATTTCATGAAATGTTTTATCAAAAAGATTTGATGCACCCAATACAACACGATGCAATCGATGGTTTTATCAAAAAATCACTTGAATATGTGCAAGTTGGACCATCAGCATCCAATAAGCAACCTTGGCGCATCATCATCGATGAGAATATCGTTCATTTTTATTTGGAAAAAACACCAAACTACGCAACCATGATGCCCTTTGACATGCAAGCACTCGATATGGGTATTTCGATTTGCCATTTTGAACAAGGCCTGATTGAAGCTAAAAAAGAGTATCAGTTCAAAATATTATCTGATTGTATACAACCAGGTTGGATTTATATACTTTCCATTGAAATCAACTTGTAGGAGACATCATGTATAAAGCACTTTTTTTTGATATGGATGGGACATTATTGGATAGTGATCATTTGGTGATGATGATTTATTTACATCTCACACAAACATTTGAACCAGATACACCTCTATCTTCAATACCTAAAAATGATTTATTTGCCAAATCATATCTTGAGATCATCCATCTTTTGTATCGACAACCAAAACCAGATTATATCAATCATATTTACGCTTTACATGCCTCATTAAAAGAAGCAAATCTCAAACTTTTTCCTCATGTCAAAGAGATGCTACTTTCCCTCAAAAGATATCCTATCTATTTGTTTCTCGTGACTTCTGAATTGAAAGATATTGCAAAAGATGAGCTTTCTTTGATGTCGATAGACGATTTATTTGATGATATCATCACCGCAAGTGATCTCACACATCAAAAACCTCATCCTGAAGGACTTTTAACACTTTTGAATCGATATCATTTAAGTCCTGATGATTGTCTATTCATCGGAGACCAAAAATCAGATGCTATGGCTGGAAAGAATGCCAAGATGAAGACAGCGATGATGGGATTTAATGCATTGAATGTAGAACGGTTTGGACATGAATTTGATGTTGTTTTTGAAGATTTTCAGTCATTGATGACCCATATCGAAACGAAAATGGGTAAATTAACAGTTAAAGTAGCTAAAGATTCAGTCTCAATCATGCAATTGACAGATCTTCATTTAATGGATGAACCAAGCGATGAGGATACATTTCAAGGAATCAAGCGTGCTGTTTTCTATTTAAAGCCAGATATGATTGTACTCACAGGCGATCAAACGATGTCGGAACATTCAGTCAAACTTTACCAAACGTTGGTTTCATTCATGGATTCATTCGAGCGTCCATGGACACTTATTTTTGGAAATCATGATACTGATCATGGCATATCGTATCCGAGTTTGATTCAAGCACTGAGAGGGTCAAAACATTTATTATTTAATCCAGGACCTGCCTCGCTTGGATACTCCAATTTTGTGATTGATTTAAAAAATCAGAACGATCAAATCATCAAAAAACTCATTTTCATGGATACACATGTGGATCAGTTTTATCCGATTGGAAATGAAATGAAATGGGGCTATGGATCCATATCAAGAGAACAAATCCACTGGTATGAACATATGATTCAGTTTCATCCATTTGTTCAAAGTTTTGTTTTTCTACATATTCCGATTCCGGAATATCATTTTGATTCAAGCGCATCATATCAAGGAGTGTGTCTTGAAAAACCATCAACACCGCCTTATGATTCTGGATTCTTTCAGGTGCTCACCAAACATCATCATACCGAAATCGTTTTTGCAGGGCATGATCACTATAACGACTACTTAATTGAAAAAGAAGGCATCAAACTTGCATATGGGCGTGTGAGTGGTCACTATGACTATGGTCCAAAAGACTTTCCTAAAGGCATTAGAATGATTACCATCCAAGATGATGGCAGTTTCGACACAAACATTTTCCTCTATCAGGACATTAAGGACACTATATGAAAAAACTAATTTATGTATTCCAAGGCGATTCCATTACAGATTGTAATCGTGATCGTAGTCAAACAGACAGTTTAGGAGACGGATATGTCAGTATCTTACAGTCACGTCATCCAGAGCTTTTCATCATTAACCGAGGTATTAGTGGTGATCGCGTGAATGAACTACTCAATCGATGGCAAGAAGATGCTCTCGATCTGAATCCAGATGTGATTTCAATCTATATTGGCATCAATGATGTCTGGCATCATCATGAATGGGGTAAACCTTATTCGATTGCAGGGTTCATCACCATGTATCAAACATTGATTGATCAAGTCAAAAAGCAAAACCCACGCACTCAGATTTGTTTGATTAGTCCATTTGTGCTTAAGATAGGTCACTACAAAGCAGTTTGGCAAAAAGACATTGATGATATCATTCAAGCAGTTGAAAGTCTTTCAAAACGTAATCAAACACTTTATTTACCCTTATCAGAGGTCTTTCGTCAAGCAAACTTAACATATACTTCTGATGAATTGACTTGGGATGGCGTTCATCCAAAGAACATTGGTCATGAAATCATCGCATCAGCCATCGAAGAAGTGCTTAAGTTATCTGAATCATAAGACCTGTAAGGGTCTTTTTTTATGTCATGTTACGTGCTCTTTTTTAATTGATATGATATGATAGACGTAAATTTAAGAATCACCTAGAGGTGTTCATGGCAACCATCATCTTTTTGCTTTCCTTCATCACATCAACCATCTTATTATCGACAACTTTTGGTTGGATCTATGTCCCCATTTGGCTAGTGCTATCGTATATGATTGCATTTTTAATCCTCATCATCGTTTATTTATTACATTTCCCGATCGTATTATCACTCAAATCAACCCATCCCTATAAAGGTTACCTCATGAAAAGTTTTGCAGAATTCATGAATCACTTCGTCATTCGTCTCAAAGTGAGTGTCATTGGACTCGAAAATATTCCAAAAACAGGGAATTTAGTTGTCTATGCCAATCATAAAGCATATTCAGATGCATTTGCATTGTTGGAAATATTTACAAGACCCATCACATTTACACCTAAAAAATCTGTGTTGTCGATTCCAATCTTGAAACAATGGTTAAAAGCTTATGACGTATTTCCAATCAATCGGTCTAATCATCGTGAAACCGCACAAGACTTAGAAAAGGCAGTTGAAACCGTTAAAAATGGGTTAGCAATTTCGATCTTTCCTGAAGGTAACATCAAATATCGGCATGAACAAAAGGTCACCGAAATGAAATCCGGAGCATTCAAATTGGCCTTGAAGGCTAAAGCCGATATCCTCGTCATCAGGTTTGATGGCAATCACCTGACCAAGAGAAGAACTCCATTTTTATCAACGAAAAGACATCTGACGATACTTCCTGTTTATCGTTATGAACAGTTTAAAGATCTACAGACATCAGAGATAGCACATGAAGTTATGCGTATGATCAATGATGCAGAAAACGAAAATATCGTCAAAATAACGAATCTTTGATGATTTCATGTTTAGATATGGATAATACTAAAGTATATGATGAGAAAATTGATGTCAAAAGATGACTTTTTGAATCAATTGATGTAAGATGAAGGTGTATTCCCCATATATAGATTTTTAGTTAGACTAGATTAAAGATTAACGTATTTGGGATTTACGGTTTTAAGCTTTAAGAACTGATGATAAATATCGTGTTTGTTTTCTGTATGTGTATATATGGGGAATACCTATTCTTATTTGACACCAATGCTAAAGGCTGCCTTGCAGTCTTTTTTTCATGAAAAAAGGACTTCACTTGAGTGAAATCCTAAATCTTAAGCATTATAGTTTCGATACCCAATCTTTAGGCACTGAACTCACTTGATGCATGATTGCACCAAGTAGGATGCCACGATCTGAACTTGCACCGCCAAGTTTTGTATTGAGGGTGATGAGTTCTTCGAATGAGTCTGCATGACAGAGTAAATGATAGATGACTGGAATCGAATAAGGAATATGACAGGAAATTCCTGCGTGTTCGCTCACGAATGAAGCAGTATGATCCATCGACAGTGCTGCTTCAAGATGTACCTGAAAATGTTTTGGAGCAAGACCAATGGAATCTTTAAGCACATCTTTCAAAGGCTTTTGTCCGAGATGGTCGAAAATGAAATCGAATACTTTGAAAAATTGTGCATATTCCAAACGATCGGTGAATAGTGATGCAAGATCAATAGCTTGTTCTAGGGGTAACCCTAATTCCTTACAAACCAGATATGGAATGAATCCAACCAAATGATCATCAGAGATTGATATCTCGTTCAAACCGAGTTTTAGATCACGATTGAGCACATTCATGATCATCTTTTTCCCGTATGTCTCCACATAACCATGATAAGCTCCACCAGGTCCAATTTGATCATAAATCAACTGTTCATAGCCTTTACGATCGAGCTTTGGATTCTTTAAAAGCGCTTCATAAAGCCACTTGACAAAGTGACCTTGGGTTGATAGTGAACCAACCACAGCATCTGGATAAGCAAAGTATGATTTGCCTGCTTCTGTATATTCTATGATACTTGGCTTTTGAAATAGTAGTGACTTCGTTTGACTTAAACGAGTTAGATATTCTGTATTATACATCCAATTATAGCCCATGCTTGCAGCGTTTGCGACAAGACCTGGCAGTAAGTATGTGTTCATTGTTATCGCACCTTTCTCATGAATTCCTGTAATGCAGAAGTCTTGGGATTGTCCAAAATGCTTGGTGATCCTTGTTCAACAATTTCACCTTTATCCATGAAGATGACATAATCAGCAAAGTCTTTGACAAAATGCATGACGTGAGTTACAAAAATAAAGTCTTTGCCCAATCCTTTTAATTCTTCAATCGCTTGTAATACTTCATACGTTAAGATTGGATCTAAAGCAGAAGTTGGTTCATCTAAGAAGATGATATCTGGTTTAATGGATAGTGCTCTAGCAATCGATGCACGCTGCGCTTGTCCACCTGAAACATTTTTAGGTAGTTTGTTGGCTTGATCAGACAGATGGAGCATGGATAAGTAAACATCTGCTTGCTCATCAGCGAGTGATTTTTCCATCCCTCTTGTTTTCTCAAGAACAAGGGATATGTTTCTTTTCAGTGTCAAATGAGGGAATAGATTATGATTTTGAAAGACAAAACCAATACTTTTACGATAAACTTCATCGTTGACATCAAAGCCATTGATGTTCACTTCACCACTCGTTGGTTTTTCTAAACCACTCATGAGTCTGATGAGTGTTGATTTCCCTGAGCCTGAAACACCGATGATTGCAACCGACTTATAGCCTTCAAGTGTCAAATTGAGTTGTTTTAAAACCTCAACATCATAAGTATGACTGATGTTTTTCAGTTCAATCTTCATAAAGACCACTTCCTTTCAATCATCTTCGTGAGTTGAGAAAGAGGGATGGTCAATAATAAGTAGAGTACCCACATGAGTAAGTATCCTTCAACGAATGCAAACGTCTTCGATTGTGCAACACGAATCGCATAATAAAGTTCATTGTAACTGAGTACATTGAGAAGAGCACTGCCTTTGATGATCATCGAGAAATTATTCATCATTGGAGGCATTAAAATACGGATAACTTGAGGAATGATGATATAACGATATCGTTGATAGGGTGTGAATCCAAACAAATCCATCGTCATGTATTGATCTCTTGAAATACTTGAGAATGCTGATTTATACACATTCATCATATAAGGTGTCATATAGAACACTAAAGCAGAAAACCCTAAAGCATTTCTTTGAAATGAGCCAAATGCGGGTCCGATGACGAATGCAGTGATCACGACCAACACAAGCAGTGGTGTTCCATAAATGATTTCTGTGAACACATCGGTTAATGCATTCAAATACTTGATTTTTGAGATTGAAAATAAATAGAAGATAAAACCAAGAACAAGACTACCGAGTAAAGATAATAGTGAGACTAAAATGGTATTGAATATACCTTCAACAATCATTTCTCTGTAATCGAAAAATTGCGTGATTGAAAAATCTGTCGTCTGTCTGAGGACAACAAAGAGAATAAAAACTGCAACCGTCAATATGGCGAGAATGTATGCGAAAAGCTTATTCATTGATGTAGAAACTTAAACCATAGCGTCCAAGTCTTTCCAAAAGGACTGCATCCCATTTGTCGGAAAGTACATCATATAGACCGTCATCATCATTAAATGTTTCAATGAAAAGGTTGGCTTGTTCGAGTAATTCAGTATTACCTTTTTTGACAGCCATACCGATTGGGCTTGAAACAAATGAATCCCAAATGACCATGGTTGTCGTTGGATTGGCTTTGAAACCATCAACGACTGGATTAGCACTCATGAGTAGTACATCTGCTGTACCTTGTGCAACTGACTCAACTGCAGTGCCTAGATCGGTTGCTTCTGTCACAGTTTTGCCATAAGATTGAGGAATTGAAGATGATACTTGTGATGCAATACCGATATAACGTGCAGATTCGATGGCAAGAAGATCTTCAACTGTGGAATTTTCAGTCAGACCGTTTGCAGTTGCAAAACCCTGATTCACGAGTGTGATGATCTTAAAATAGAAATATGGATCCGAAAAGTCAACAGATTCCTTACGAGCTTCAGTAATACTCATGGATGCAATCGCGATATCAATTTCACCTGCTTGAATCGCTGGAATCAACGAACTGAACTCAGTGTTGACAATTTCAACTTCACGACCTAAAAATTCTCCGAATGCAAGTGCGATGTCCACGGATATCCCTTCTGGATCATTGGAAGTATTCACAGTTTCAAATGGTGGATATCTTAAATCCATCCCAACACGTAAGACAGATTCATCTCTTCCGCATGCTGCAAGCAATACAATGGCAACCAATGCCATGAGTGATAACATTATTTTTTTCATAGGTAAAACCCCTTTCGTATGATAAATTTATTATAGTGAATATAGATTGAAGCCTCAACCCATATGCAATCAATCCCAGAAAATTACTCAAAATATCAAAATTTTCTCATCTTTTCACATGATTATAGAAAAGCCTGCAGTTAAATTGCAGGCTCTAGTTGTTTAATCGATTTGATTGTTTGCCCAGAGTTCAATGAATTGAATCAATTCTTGATATTTCGGGCTTCTTGCATTTCTGACATAAAATCCTGAAGTAGCCATACCGACTACAAGTGCTTCATCAGGTTCCAAGCCTAGAAGTAAACCGAGGACATATCCTGAATTAAAATTATCACCAGCGCCAGTTGTTAAGACTGGTTTAGCACAGAATGGACCGAAATCTTGATAGAAAATGCCATCAATGACGGTACAGGAACGATCAACCGGGTGAATGACGATGCCATAGATTGAAGCATAACGATAGAGTGCTTGATTTAAATCTTCTAAGGATACAGTCATATCTTTTAAAGACTTAGATTCGAATAAATTCAGAACGCCAGTTACATCATAAGCTTCTTTTTTGTTTAAACCTAAAATGACTCTGAAATAGGGATTGAATTGTTTCAAGAGATCAATGATTTCAATGATTTCATCATGTTCTCTTTTTTCTGGGTCAGCAAGGTCGATGAATAAGATGGGCTTGATGTTCCGTTTGGGCAACTGGGGTAAAATTTCAGTAATCATTTTCTTCCAGAGTTCAGTCATCTTAGGAAGCATTGACCAGTTGACTGCAGCAAACAAGTCTAGTTCTGATAGTAATTTGATGAGTTGTTTCTTGCCAACGACTTCAAGTAGACGTTCATAATTGACATCTTTAAGTGAATCCATCTTGCCAAGCATTAATTTGCCATCTAAAAACTCAAGCGCATCGGTGTGACCATTTTCAGCAATGGTGAACAGTTTTGCTGCTGGTTCCATTTCCATGAACACTTCATGGATGTTTGGATTACCTAAAGCACCAATGTAAGTGATGGTTGGTTCATGTTTAGATAATGCGTTACACATGATTGGACCATTACCACCTATTTTTTTAACGGTTGGTAATAATTCAATATTGGTTGACAAACCACTTGCTTTTTCAATACGTTTCGCAAGTGCTAACAGTGTTTCAATACGTGTAAAATGCTCGCTGTCTTGTCTTTTATCGACAACATGGATGATTTCATCCACGAAACCGTCGAATCCAAGCACCATATTGAGTTGTTTTGGATCTTTAGTCTGTAATTTCTTTGCAATCTCTAACTTATTCTGATTCATAATTTTTCGTCAATCTCAAAGAGATGAGCTCCTTTCAATGATGTGGCACCTTAAGAATAGTATATCAAATAATTGATGAAAGTCGATGAAAAATAGACATGAAACCATCTCGATGGAGGGTTTCATCGAATTGATGGGATTCACATTTGAAAAAGATGATTATCGAATCGATTTATGATATCATAATCATGCAGTATGATTAAAAGGATATCCGATGAAAACTACACTTTATCAAGCCAGTGAATTGAATCAATTTCATGTGCAGCAGCACATCAAATCCGTCTTGGAGCAAGATGGTCTTGTTGTGTTTCCTACGGAAACGGTTTATGGCATTGGGGCAAACGCTTTGAAAGATGAGGCAGTCAAGGCCATTTATCATGCAAAAGGAAGACCGTCTGATAATCCACTCATTGTCCATGTTTCGAAAACTGAAGATATCTATCAGTATGCTATCAATATTCCAAAGATTGCAGATGTACTGATCAAAGCCTTCATGCCAGGACCACTGACACTCGTATTACATAAACATCCAAGTCTTTCAACACGAGTGACAGGTGGACTCGGGACAGTGGCAATTCGTGTTCCTAATCATCCAGTAGCACTCAAAGTGATTGAAATATCTGGACTACCGATTTGTGCACCTTCAGCAAACTTAAGTGGAAAGCCTTCTTCAACCAACGTTGAACATGTGTTTCAAGATTTTGATGGAAAAGTTGACATCATCATTGATGGCGGTAATACTGAAATCGGGCTTGAATCCACAGTGCTTGACTTAACAACAGACATTCCAACCCTTCTTAGACCTGGAAAAATCAGTCTTCAGATGATTGAATCCGTCTTATCCATGAAGATTTTGGATGCATCAGAATCAAAGATCAGTGATATACCTAAATCACCTGGCATGAAATATAAGCACTACGCTCCAAAGGGTAAGTTATCGATTGTGCGTGGTGAATTTTTAGATGTTATCGATTATTTTAAATCACAGTTACAAATCAATCCTGAAATTGGCATCATCTGTCCAACAGAATATACAAAACTGATTACCTCAAAACATCTATTTGATCTTGGTTCACTCCATCAAATAGACGAAATTGGTGCACATATCTTCGCTGCATTACGTCATATGGATCAACTCAATATCCAAGAAATATTCATTCCATATCTGCCCACAGAGGGATTCGGAAACGCAATCATGAACAGATTAATCAAAGCGAGCAATCATCAAATCATCGAAGTCTAGGCAATCACTTTTGTGATTGTCTTCTTTTTTTTGATGAAATCACTTTCATCAACGAAAGGGTTTAAACACGTATCAAAAAGGGGTATAATGATACTGTATTTTCAAATAAGGATGTCTATCAAACATGATGAATATTTACAAAAAAATTGGATGGTTTATTAAAGAACAGTGGAAGACATATGTTTTCATGCTGTTTTTATTGCTGACGATTGCTGCAATCTCATTGGCACCAGCATATGTGCTAGGTTTATCGATTGATACCATTGTCAGTGGAGGATTGAATTCAAGATCCTTATGGATGCTTGTTGGTTTGCTGATATTATTACCCGTATTACGTTATTTGATTTCATTCACTTATAACTATCTATCCCACAAAACTGCTCAACTACTGTCTTATAAACTTAGAAAAAAATATCTATCTCATCTATTTGATATGGATTCTAAATTTTTCGAGCAATATGAGAAGGGTGATCTCATCAGCCGTGTCACAGCTGATTTAGATGCGATTACTCAAGCCGCTACTTCATTACTCGAAGGTATCATCTTTAACGTAGGTGTCATCATTTTCGCCATTGGAGTCATGGGGTTTTCAATCTCATGGGAATTGACACTGATTTCCATTTCGATCATGCCCTTTGGATTAACGATTCTCAATATCATTCGCTATAACAAAAGAAAATACATTAAAAGACATCGCGAGATTTATGCAGACATGACAGAAAAGGTCTTAGAATCCGTTGAAGGCCAAAAAGCAATTCGTGCCTATGTTCAAGAAGATAATGACTTAATCAAACAAAATAAGGCGATCGATGCTGATATTGAATCTTGGAGATATATCGTCAAGTTTGAAAACTGGTTTAACCCCTTGTTTGAAGTGATTTACGGGATTGCATATGTACTTGCGTTCATCTTTGGTGTTCTATTCATCATTAGACAAGAAATGACATTGGGTGGATTGATAACATTTGTATCCTATGTTGGTATGCTCTATGGGCCCATCATTTCGATATCGACCATCTTCACTCAAATCAATAATGCAACCATTTCCATCGACAGATATGATGAAATCATGAAAGCTTTACCTGTAGTTCATGATGAAGATGATTCGATTCCAATTCTGAATTTTAATGAAATTCAATTCAAAAATGTGACGTTTAAATATCCATTTGATAAACTTCCTGTCATTAAAAACATTACATTTTCCATTAAACGTGGACAAACCATTGGTATTGTCGGACCCACTGGAGCTGGGAAGTCAACATTGATTAGACAACTTCTTAGAGAATTCAATATCACTGAAGGTGAAATCTATATTGACCAGGAAAAAATTGAACACTACAAGATTGAAGATATTAGAAACTTAGTCGGTTATGTACCACAATCTCATATGCTTTTTAGACGTAAAGTAGATGAAAACATCATGATTGGAAATCCTAAAGCCAATCATGAAGAATTAGATAAGGCAGTTAAAATTGCAGACTTCGAAAAAGATTTAAACTATCTCACCAATGGTCTTCAAACCATGGTTGGTGAGTCTGGGGTAAGTTTATCCGGCGGACAGAAACAAAGACTCTCAATTGCACGTGCACTCATCAAAAATCCAGCCATATTGATTTTAGATGACTCTTTGTCAGCAGTGGATGCTCAAACTGAAGATACCATCATTGAACACTTAAAAGCATTCAGACAGGGTAAGACCAACATCATTGTTGCTCATCGTTTTTCTGCTGTTCGTGATGCAGATCAGATTTTTGTGTTAGAGAATGGTAAGATTACCCAACAAGGTACACATGATGATTTATTGCGTCAGGATGGTTGGTATAAACACCAATACATTCAGCAAATGACGATGAAGTAGGGGATACAACATGAAAACCATGAAAAAAGTATGGCGATACATCGCCAAATATAAAAAGCTCCTATTGACACTGTTCGTTAAAAACGGACATCTTTAAAAAGAGACCTGAAGAGTTAATTGCCTATATGCATAGGGCGTTAGCTCTTTTGTTTTTTTACTTAATCTTTCTTCATTGTAATACTTTACATACTCATCTACAAGTTCAAACATTTTATTTCTTGTTATTTGGTGATGGAGATACATGCACTCCGTCTTAAACGCACTGAACCAGGACTCG
>Ga0209835_1000059_pt1 | contig 75196 bp, 61 predicted proteins | sample LakKivwa52mmetaG_FD_184138 | JGI IMG/M metagenome (GOLD analysis project Ga0209835, IMG submission 184138) | Anoxic lake water microbial communities from Lake Kivu, Rwanda to study Microbial Dark Matter (Phase II) - Lake Kivu water 52m metaG... | ecosystem: Environmental > Aquatic > Freshwater >...
CAGGAGCATCAATAAAAGGAGTAGCAGTTCTGAAGCCGAAATCAGGAATCAGTTTGGTGTCGTTGAGCCACACGTCCACGCTTGCAGCAGCGGCATCAGCCGAATTATGAATCACCTGAACGCGTGCGGTTTGCGCCGGCTGGTATACTGGCAATGGGATAAGATCTCCACCGGATGCAAGAGCAACATAAAGTCCGAAAGGAGCGCCATTGCTGTTATTTGCCGGATTCAGAAACCCGGATGCCAGTACTGAAAGAGCCGCACCCTGAAGACCGAGCGTTTGCAAAGGAGCAGAATATGCTGCCACAGTAACGGTTCCGGTTTCATCACGAACTTCAAGCACGTAATCCTGTGTGGGCAGTTCGAGGTATCCGGCAAACTCGCTGTATTCAAAATCACTGATGATCTGTCCTGCACCTACTCCGGTTTCGAAAACAGTAACCGTTGGTGCGTCGGTGGAGCCGTGATAGGCCAGCACATCGGTATTACCTGCCGAGGCAGCTGCTTCGCGGGCAGTTGGGTACACATCAATATTGAAGGGTTTCACCGGATCGTAACCTGAAGGACTTACCGTTCCATTAGCGATAAGTATATAGGTTTCGTTGGCTGCAAGGGTGTAGTTTTGTGACCAGATGGGGTTTTCGGGGCTGGTGCTTCCCGGCGCCTGGATTGCGATGGTGAATTCAACACCGGCAGGAGCATCAATAAAAGGAGTAGCAGTTCTGAAGCCGAAATCAGGAATCAGTTTGGTGTCGTTGAGCCACACGTCCACGCTTGCAGCAGCGGCATCAGCCGAATTATGAATCACCTGAACGCGTGCTGAGTTTTTTTCATTTTCATTAACAGAAGGTAATGGGATCAAATTTCCACCTGACGGTAGAGCAACATAAAGACCGAACGCAGGGCCGTTACCGTTTTCTGATGGATTCAAAAAGCCAGATGCGATAACCGTTAAGGCCATATCTTCAAGACCCAGCGTTTTCAAAGGAGCAGCATACTGAGCAACTACAACCGTTTCATCGGTGTTTCTGATCTGAAGGGTGTAGTCGTTGGTAGGAAGTGACAAATATCCGGCATAAGTTCCATAAGTAAAGTTGCTGATGATCGTACCGGCGCCGACTCTTGATTCCACTACATTTACAGCCGGAGCATCAGTTGAGCCATGAAAAACCAAAACATCAGTGAATTTCTGAATGCCATCTTCAACTGTATTAGCATTGATTGACTTTGTTCTGGCGCCAGCGAATGGAAATACTGAAAATGGCTCAAAGGGCGAATAACGTGTTTCGTTCGTCAAACCATTGGCAATGAGAATGTATTTTTCGTCGCGCTGAAACTTCACGAACTGTTCCCAAACTTTATTATTGATCTGATCTACGTTTTTTCCGACAACGGAAATTTTAAGATCAACACCTGCGGGTACATCAAAGAATTTGGTGGCTGTTCGGAATTGGAAGTTTTCGATGAACAATGCATCATTTACAAAAATATCCACGATTTGAGTGAAATCGTCAGCAGAGTTGTGAATGAGTTGAACTTTCGCCGTCTGACCGAAGGTTGATGACGATCCAAGCGTAATGGCAAGGATAACTGCGATGAGGATGTTCTTTAGCGTTTTCATAGTAAAAATTGTTTTGAGTTAATTGTTTAATTGGATTATCGCTTAATAAACCAAGCGTTAAAAATATTGTTCAACGAAAAAATCAAAAAATTAAACAAAAAGTATCAAAATTAACAGTTATTTAGAATTGATCATTTACTTGAAATTTTTAATGCAATGATAATTAGATTATTAAAGTATTAAGGCGTTTTGTAAACATTTTCAAAAAGATTATTGTTTCTCTCGATAAATTAAACAAAATTGATCATGGTTCTCATTCGCACGCAACATTTACCGATCTCTTTACCCCAGGCCTGGGAGTTTTTCAACGACCCTCACAACCTCAAAACCATTACACCGCCTTACATGGGTTTCGACATTACCTCAGAATACATCTTAAATAAGGTGTATGCTGGAATGATTATCACTTACAGGGTAAGCCCTTTGTTCAATATTCCGCTCAGGTGGATCACGGAGATTACCCATTTCGAAGCCCCTCACTTTTTTGTTGATAATCAAAAATCCGGTCCCTTCAAAATCTGGCATCACCAGCACTTTTTTGAGGAAACACCGGACGGGATCAAAATGACAGACATTGTTCATTACTCAGTTGGATTTGGCTGGCTTGGAAGATTGACAGAGAAACTGATTGTTGAGAAAAGGGTAAGTGAGATTTTCGATTACCGGTTCAGGAAGCTTGAGGAGATTTTTGGAAAACAGATTTCTGGTGAAAATTAGAGGTCACTTAATTTCATTACTCAAAATGAAACCCGATATGACAAATTAAACGGAAGGTTTTTTAATCCCTGTTTCATAGTTTGACCTTCCTTTGGATTATGAGGAGGCACTCAGGGCAGGTGAAAACTTTCGATTACTTTTGCGGCATGATCCTTACCGATACGCACACGCATCTCTATTTGGAACAATTTGACCACGACTGCGACGAAATGGTTCGCCGTGCACTGGATGCCAGTGTGAAATACATGCTGCTGCCAAATATTGACAGTGAGTCTTTGCCGGGATTGCTCAGTCTCTGCTCCCGTTATCCCGACAATATCTTTCCCATGATTGGTCTGCACCCCACTGATGTGAAGGCAGACTGGCAGGAAGAATTGTCGAGAATCATGGTTAATTTTAAATCGCAGAAATTTTATGCAATTGGCGAAACAGGAATTGATCTATACTGGGACAAAACTTTTTTAGCTGAGCAAAAACTTGCCTTGCAATTTCAGATTGACCTTGCCCTGGAGCACCAATTACCAATAGTGTTGCACGTAAGAGATTCGTTTGATGAGATTTTCGAAGTTCTTGAACAGAATGCTGATAAACGACCTGGCGGAGTCTTTCACTGTTTTACAGGAACCGCAGAGCAGGCCAAAAGAGCCATTGATCTTGGCTTCATGCTTGGAATTGGAGGAGTGCTGACCTACAAAAACTCCGGTCTTGATAAAGTGCTATCTGAAACAGAGCTGGAACATTTGATTCTAGAGACCGATTCCCCCTTTTTAACCCCTAACCCTTTCAGAGGCAAGCGTAACGAAAGTTCCTATCTTCGTTTTGTGGCCGCACGTTTGGCAGAAATTAAAGGGATTTCGGTAGAGGAAGTGGCAAAAGTTACCACTCAAAATGCCGTTCGATTGTTCAAGTTTCCATTTATTTGATTAACAGGGAATTAATTTAAATTACTATGAAACTCACTGCCAAAAGTTCTATCCTTGTCATTTACACCGGTGGAACCATCGGCATGATCAGGGATGCCGAAAGCGGTTTGCTGAAGCCATTCAATTTCGATAGCATTTACGATCATTTGCCCTCTCTTAAACTGTTTGATTTCGGAATCGAGCACTTTTGTTTCGATCCTGTCATTGATTCGTCCAACATGCAGCCTCGCTACTGGATTGAGATTGCCAAAGTAATTTACGACCGGTATGAAGATTATGACGGCTTTGTGGTTCTGCATGGCTCCGATACCATGGCTTACACTGCATCAGCGCTCAGCTTTATGCTCGAAAACCTCAATAAACCCGTGATACTCACCGGTTCCCAGCTTCCTCTCGGAATGGTCCGCACCGATGGAAGGGAAAATTTCATTACAGCTCTCGAAATTGCTGCTGCCAATGCTGATGAAACCCCCATCGTCCCTGAAGTAGCCATCTATTTTGAAAATCAGCTGATGCGCGGCAACCGCACCATCAAATTCAATGCTGAAAACTTCGAAGCGTTTCGCTCTCCGAATTACCCGCCACTTGCAACCGTTGGCATACATATTAAATACAATTATGCCCATATCCGTAAGCCCAACTTCAAAAAACTGCGCCTCAACACCAACCTTTGTACAGACATCGCCATTCTGAAATTGTTCCCGGGGATCACCGAAAAAACCGTCAATGCTGTTCTCAATACTGAGGGATTACGCGGAGTTGTGCTGGAAACGTTTGGTACTGGCAATGCCCCGACCGAACCCTGGCTGCTTGGTGCGTTATCAGAAGCCATTAAAAAGGGAATTGCCATATTAAATGTTACCCAGTGCCAGGGAGGAAGTGTTGAAATGGAAAAATATCAGACCGGGTTCGCGTTGAAACGAATTGGGATATTAAGCGGAAACGATATCACCACCGAAGCAGCAGTTACCAAGCTGATGTACGTTTTGGGTAATTATCAGAAATACTCAGATATTGCTTTTGCACTCACTTCAGTTATTGCCGGAGAGGTAACAAACGACGACCAGATCGGCCTGGCTGATTTTTATTAATTTCTATTTCAATGATAATCAATCGAATATGTTGAAAAAAAAGTTTATAAATGTTTGTGTAAGATATTTTTTTTACTTTAGCCGCTCGAATTTTGGAGAAAGGACTTGAGCCTTGAAAGATTGGAGAGGTGGCCGAGCGGTCGAAGGCGCACGCCTGGAAAGTGTGTGTACGCCAAAAGCGTACCAAGGGTTCGAATCCCTTCCTCTCCGCCAGATTTAAATATCTGATTTTGAATTATTTTTAAACTTAATAAACAGGAAACATTTAATTATCTAATCAACAAAAGTAAACCATGAAAAGATTATTTGCTTTTTTGACCATTGCTGCACTGTTCTCATTCGGAATTGCAGTAACCGCATTTGCACAGGACGAGACAACCTCAACCGAAATGACACAGACTGAAACCCAGGATGAGGCACAGGAAGACGTTCGCCCTGCAACCACATTGCAGGCTGAACCAGTTGTTGAGAAAGAGTTTCACCAGGTAATCAAAGAACAATTCATTGAAGGAGGTTGGGAGTTTATGGGGATCGTGTTGCTCACCCTCATTTTCGGTCTTGCTCTTGCCATCGAAAGAATTATTTACCTTAATCTTTCTACCACCAACACCACCAAACTACTTAACAAAGTTGAGGCAGCTCTCGAAACTGGTGGCGTGGAAAAAGCAAAAGACGTTTGCAAAAACACACGTGGCCCTGTTGCAGGTATCTTCTATCAGGGACTTGAAAGATATAATGAAGGATTGGACATCGTCGAGAAATCAATTGTTGGTTATGGCAGTGTTTTGATGGGAAGACTTGAATCAGGCCTATCATGGATTTCACTCTTTATCGCACTTGCGCCGATGCTTGGCTTCCTTGGAACAGTTGTCGGGATGATCCAGGCTTTCGATGCTATTGCTGCAGCAGGAGACATCTCCCCGACCATCGTAGCAAGCGGTATTAAAGTGGCTCTTCTCACCACTGTTTTCGGTCTTATTGTTGCCATCATCCTTCAGTTGTTTTACAACTACATCGTATCAAAAATCGACAGTCTTGTCAACAGCATGGAAGACAGTTCCATTTCATTTATCGATATTCTTACAAAGCATAAACTGTCTAAAAAATAAAGAAAGGCTCCATCATGAAAGATAAAGTCGCAACCATACTCAGGATCTTCCTGACCGTGCTGCTGGCCATTTCGGCAGTGCTTTTCGTAATCTTTTACTCCAATGGTGAAGGATTTACCAGCGTTGTTCTGTCATGGGCCTACATTCTACTGGTAATCACCACGTTAGTCACAATTATTTTTCCAATAGTTTACATTATCTCCAACCCAAAAAGTGGAAAGACGGTATTAGTTGGGCTGGCTGGTTTTGCCGTATTATTTGTGATTGCCTACAGTATTGCATCAGGCAGCATCCAGGGAGAAGTTTATGAAACCTTTAACATCTCAGAAGCCACTTCAAGATTTATTGGAGGGATGCTAAACCTAACTTACATACTGGCATTAGTGGCAGTATTATCAATTGTTTATTCGGGAATATCAAGCTTTTTCAAATAAAAAACGATCACAACTATGCCAAGGCCAATACAAGAGATCAATGCCGGATCAATGGCTGACATTGCCTTTCTCCTGCTGATTTTCTTCCTTGTTACCACAACAATGGACGTGGATTCAGGGATAGGGAGAAGGCTGCCTCCGCCACTAACCGGAGATGAAAAACCACCGGATATTAACGAGCGCAATATTTTTACCGTCCTGATCAACAATCGCGACAGGTTGTTTGTGGAAGGAAGACCGGGAGATATTCGTACCCTTCGTCAGCAAACAAAAGAATTCCTGTCGAACCCAAGAAATACGGAAGACCTGCCCGAGATGATCATGAAAACCATTCCTGAGCTTGGGGCGGTCAGAGTGCCAAAGAATGCCGTCATTTCTTTAAAGAATGACAGGGGAACATCCTACAAAATGTATATTGCCGTTCAGAATGAACTGACAGCCGCTGTTACCGAGCTTCGTAATGAGTTGGCTCTTGAGAAATTCGGAAGAAGATTTTCTGAATTAACGCTCGAAGCGCAAATCGAAGCCATCCAGTCAGCAATACCCATACCTATTTCTGAAGCCGAACCCGTAGATATTGGAGGAGAATAACCATGGCAAGATTTAAAAAAGGAAAAAAATCCGGACAAGCATCCATTAGTACGGCATCTTTGCCCGATATCATTTTCATGCTGCTGTTTTTCTTCATGGTAACTACCGTTATGCGTGAAGTTACTCTCATTGTAAAGGTAAAGCCACCGGAAGCATCAGAGGTGCAACGACTCGAAAAGAAAGCGCTTGTAAGCTATATCTACATTGGCGTACCTGTGAAAGCCAATCTTTTTGGCACAAAACCGCGTATCCAGTTAAATGATCAGTTTGCCAGAGTTTCTGATATTGCTGCTTTTGTCACTTCAGAGCGCCAGGCGCGCGATGAGGCCGACAGAAGATTCATTACCAACTCGCTTAAGGTTGATCAGGATATCAGCATGGGCATCGTGACCGACGTTAAACAAGAACTTAGAAAAGCCGGTGCTTTCAGAATCAACTATTCAACACGAAAAGTTGAGAAATTGAACTTTGGGAAACTGCTTTAATCCAGCAAAGCATTTAATCAAAAAAGGGGTGACCGGATGGCCACCCCTTTTTTAATTTACTTGTTTTTGGTCACTATCGTGAGCCCAAGTTCATCCAATTGCTCCCTTGCAATCGCTGACGGGGCGTCAATCATCACATCTCTTCCGGCGTTGTTTTTTGGAAATGCAATAAAATCACGAATTGAATCTGATCCGCCAAATAACGAAACCAGCCGGTCGAAACCTAAGGCAATACCACCATGTGGAGGAGCGCCAAACTCGAACGCATTCATTAAGAATCCGAATTGGTTTTGAGCCTCTTCGGGTGTGAAACCGAGTATCTGGAACATTTTTCCCTGGAGAATCTTATTGTGAATTCTGATGGAGCCGCCACCTATTTCAACACCATTAATTACCAGATCGTATGCATTGGCCTTTACCAGCGAAGGATCGCTGTCGAGTAAATGAACATCTGAGATTTTGGGTGAGGTAAATGGATGGTGCATCGCAAAATAGTGCCCGGATTCTTCATCCCACTCAAGCAGCGGAAAATCAACTACCCAGAGCGGAGCAAATTCATCCGGCTTGCGAAGTCCCAGTTGATCAGCAACTTCGAGCCTGAGGCTGTTCAGTGCTTTACGGGTGGGTGTGGCTGTGCCGGCAAGAATCAGAATCAGATCGCCAGGTTGGGCATTAAAAGCTGCGACCCAGTCCCTGAGCTGTTCTTCGTCGAAAAATTTATCTACCGATGATTTCACTGTTCCATCGGGGTTGAACCTCGCATACACCAGGCCTGAGGCGCCGATCTGTGGTTTTTTCACAAACTCGGTTAACTGATCAAGTTGTTTGCGGGTGTAATCGGCGCAGCCAGGAACATTGATACCCACAACGAGCTCTGATTCATCAAACACTTTAAAATCTTTTCCTTTTGCAAGGTCATTGATTTCGACAAAGGTCATCCCAAAACGGATATCGGGTTTGTCGCTGCCATACAACCGCATGGCTTCATCGAATGTCATCCTCGGCAATTTCCCGGGAAATTCGAGTTGTTTAACTGATTTGAAGAGGTATTTTATCAGCCCTTCAAAAGTATCCAGAATATCATTTTGTTCCACAAACGACATTTCGCAGTCAATCTGGGTAAATTCCGGCTGACGGTCGGCACGAAGATCTTCGTCGCGGAAACATTTAACGATTTGATAATAACGGTCAAATCCGGCCACCATCAACAATTGCTTAAATGTTTGCGGTGATTGGGGAAGCGCGTAAAACTCACCGGGATTCATTCGTGATGGAACCACAAAGTCTCTGGCGCCCTCGGGGGTGGATTTCATCAAAACCGGAGTTTCCACCTCAATAAATCCTTGTTTATCAAGATAGTTACGGGTTTCGATTGCAATTCTGTGCCGCAGCATCAGGTTATTTTTTACCGGCGTTCTTCTCAGGTCAAGATAACGGTATTTCATTCTGAGCTCATCACCGCCGTCGGTCTGGTCTTCGATGGTGAATGGCGGAACTTTTGCCGGGTTGAGGCTTTCCAGTTTTTCAACAAAGATTTCGATATCGCCGGTGGTCATTTTCGGGTTTTTGGCAGTTCGCTCTATCACCCTGCCAGTGGCGCTGATTACGAATTCCCGGCCAAGCTTTTTTGCCTCATTAATCAGGTCCGGACTGGTTTTACCTTCCTCAAGTATCAACTGGGTTATCCCATAACGATCCCGGAGGTCAATCCAGATCAGGCCGCCTTTATCTCTGACACGTTGCACCCAACCGCTCAGGGTTACTTGCTGCCCAACAGATGACAGGTTCAATTCTCCGCAGGTATGTGTTCTGTACATAATTTTAATGTTAAGATTTGCCGGCGAAAGTATAAAAAATGACCGTATCCCTTTCCTTGCCTGCTTCGAAATCCGGGAAACCTTTATTTAAGAGCAATCGTTGGCAGATTTTTCAAAATATTATCCCTGATTTCCAGTTATCTTAGCCTTGTCAGAGTTGCCTGGAACTGCATGACAGCACTTCATTAGACAGAAACTACCAAAAAATAATCCTATTTTTGCCAAAAATCTTCCAAACATGAGAAAGCTCACATTCTTTTTGATCGCTGTGTTTATTGTTTTTCAGGGATTCACCCAAAGTGCGGATCAGTCCACACGCAGAAATTTCAGCACCGTGATTGATGTTTTCAACGATGTTTACATTAATGTTCCTGATTCGGTGGATGGAAGATTTTTTAATGGCGGAATGAGCTTCTCCGGATTTTTTGAGCATCATTTCGGGAGCAGTAATTTTAGTGCTGCTATTGGCGCCGGACTAGGCTCCCACAACTTTTACAGCCATAGTTTCGTGGTTACCGACAGCAATAATGTTTCAGGATTAAGGCCAATCAGCAAACTTTACCCTGGGACTTCCCACGATAAAAATAAATTGTCATACACCTACATCGACTTCCCGATTGAATTCAGAATGAGGACAAAAACTGATTTCCGGGCAGCGGTTGGGTTCAAATTCGGCGTGCTGATCGACAGTCATTCAAAATACAAGGGAGATGACTATATTGCGGGAACCAATGATGATCTTTTTGTTAAAATAAAGGATATCAACAACATCGAAAATCTGCGCTACGGGATTTCGGCAAGGTTCGGCTGGAAGTACATTAATGTTATGGGCTTTTATTCCTTCACCAATTTGTTTGAGAAAAATCGCGGGCCGGAAATGTATCCCATCTCTTTTGGTATTTCTCTGATGCCTTTTTAGAAGAAAAAATAGTGCAGCATCATTCCTGAGAGGCCGATCAGATATCCTCCATAAACCTCAAGCGGCCTGTGTTCGTCCAACGAAAGCCTTGAATACCCGAGCAACCCTGAAAGCAATATTACCATGAAAATCGGGAAAAGAAGGTTAATGTTGAAAATCATCGAAATTCCGATCATAGCACCCGAAAACGCTCCCATGGCAAGCATGTAGATACTGATGTTCCAAAAAAGTGTGATGATGATGCTGACCCCGAGCAGGGTTGTGCTCCCCAGTACAAATAGTGTGTAAACCGGCGACAGGTTGATTTGACGTAATAAATAATAGGTCAGAAAGTAAAAAATTGCCGCAATAAACAGATGGCTCATTTTTTTTTCATTATTGCCATAATTGAAAACGCGCTGAACTAAGTTTCCGTAAAGTGTGATAAACAAACCGGGTATTATGTAGGTGGTAATTATGATCAGCCCGTAAATCATCCACTTGGCCTTTTCTGGTAAAGGCGTCATTACATGAGGGCTTAGATTAAGTGTAATGATGAAGAAGTAAAAGGAAACAAATAAAGGGTTGAGAAAACTTGAAATTGCTCGTGTTACATTCATCTGTAAAGAAGGTTTTGAAGTAGGAGGAAGTTTAAGTTATCAGAGTTCTTTGCGCAACCTTGCCACCGGAATATTGAGTTGTTCCCTGTATTTGGCAACAGTTCTTCGGGCAATGTTGTAACCTTTCTTTTTCAGAATCTCGGTAAGCTGGTCGTCAGTAACAGGTTTGGACTTATTTTCTTCGGCGATGCAATCCTGCAGGATTTTTTTGATTTCCCTGGTAGAAACCTCTTCACCGGATTCGGTTTGCATGGATTCGGAAAAGAAGGTCTTCAGAAGGAAAGTTCCGAAGGGTGTTTGTACATATTTACTGTTGGCAACCCTTGAAATCGTTGAAATATCGAGGCTTACGATTTCGGCTATATCCTTCAGAATCATTGGTTTCAACTTGGTTTCGTCGCCCGTGCTGAAGTAATCTTTTTGAAATTCCATAATAGCATTCATGGTCACGAGCAGTGTATTTTGTCTTTGCCTGATAGCATCAATGAACCATTTGGCCGATTCTATTTTGCTTTTGATAAACTGCATGGTTTCCTTTTGCTGTCTCGATTTTTTCGACTTGTCGAGCATGTAATTCTCGATCATGTCAAGATATTGCTTGCTGATGCGCAGCTCAGGGGCGTTTTTCGAGTGAAGGGTTAATTCCAGATCACCTTCGTTGCTGTTGATGATAAAATCAGGCACTATGTACTGGCTTGTTCTCGCTGTTTCACCCATCGAATTTCCGGGCTTCGGGTTCAGTTTGAGTATCTGTTCAACGGCTTCCTTCAGCTCCTCATCGGTGATTCGGATTTTTTTAAGGATTTTATCATAGTGTTTTTTGGCAAATTCATCAAAATACCTTTCGAGTATCAGAATTGCGAGGCTGAAGTCTTCTTCCGGCTCATCAATCTGGGCCCGGCGTAATTGCAAAATCAGGCATTCCTTGAGGTCTCTGGCGCCAACACCGGGCGGGTCGAGATCCTGAATCACTTCGAGAACATCCAAAATCTCTGCCTGGTTAGCACTGATATTTTGTGAAAACGAGAGATCATCAACCATCGAGCTAATTTCACGCCTGAGGTAGCCTGCTTCATCCAGGTTTCCAATAATGGTTGTGGCGATAACCATTTGCTTGTCGGTAAGGTTGTGCAGCCCCAGTTGAGAAATAAGCTGGTCATGAAAACTCTTACCCACCGAAAAAGGAATCTCCTTTTTGTTGTCATCGTCAGGGCTGTAGTTGTTTGCGCTCAACTTGTAACCCGGGATATCATCTTCACCGATAAAATCCTTAAAGTCAAACTCATCGCTGTCGCTGTTGTCCATATCATTGGTGAACTCGTCGTCTTTGTTTGGTTCAGGTTCACTTTCGTCGTAGTTGGGCAACTCGTCCAATGCTGGGTTTTCTTCGATTTCCTGCTTGATTCTTTGTTCAAGGGCAATGGTCGGGATCTGCAGCATCTTCATCAGAAGAATCTGTTGCGGCGATAGCTTTTGCTGCAGCGAAAGCTTTTGAAATAACCCCTGTTTACCCATTGATTGTTACTTGAAAAATCTCAGCAAATTTACAATTCCAAAATGAAAAATGCACACAAATGATGTTGATTCTGATTAAAACTCTGCATTTTGTGGTGTTCTGGGAAATGGAATGACATCCCGGATATTTTTCATTCCGGTGACAAAAAGTACCATTCTTTCGAATCCCAGCCCAAAACCACTGTGAGGAACGGTTCCAAACTTACGGGTATCAATATACCACCAGATATCTTTTTCGGGAATGTGCATTTCGCGGCAGCGTTGAACAAGTTTCTCCAAAACCTCTTCACGCTGGGAGCCGCCAATAATTTCACCAATTTTTGGGAAAAGAACATCCATTGCGCGCACCGTCTTTCCATCATCATTTTGCTTCATATAAAATGCTTTGATGTCTTTTGGATAGTCGGTGAGTATAACGGGTTTATTGAAATGCTGTTCGACCAGGTATCTTTCGTGCTCGGCCTGCAGGTCAACGCCCCACTCAACCGGGAATTCAAAAGTTTTACCTGAAGCTTTCAGGATTTCGATAGCCCGGGTATAACTGAGTCGCTCATATTTTACTTCGACAATGGATTTCAGCCTGTCAATCAGCTCTTTATCGTACATATTGTTCAGGAACTCCAGGTCGTCGGTGCAATTTTCCAATGCATACTTTACCAGGTATTTAAGGAAGTCCTCGGCCAGATCCATATTGTCCTGAATCTCATAAAAGGCCATTTCGGGTTCGATCATCCAGAATTCGGCAAGGTGCCGCGGAGTGTTTGAGTTTTCAGCTCTGAAAGTAGGGCCGAAAGTATAAACCAGCGAAAGCGCCAGGGCTCCCAACTCAGCCTCCAGTTGTCCTGAAACCGTCAGATTTGTGGCTTTTCCAAAGAAGTCCTCTTTGAAATTTACATTTCCGTCGGGTGTCAACGGAGGGTTTTTGGCATCCAGGGTAGTAACTCTGAACATAGCTCCGGCGCCCTCAGCATCCGATCCGGTAATGATGGGTGAATGGAGATAATAGAATCCCCTGTCGTTGAAATATTTGTGGATGGCAAAAGCCAGAGCATGCCTGATGCGAAGCACAGCGCCAAAAGTGTTGGTGCGCGGGCGCAGGTGGGCAATTTCGCGTAAAAATTCGAGGCTGTGACCTTTTTTCTGCAAAGGGTAAGTTTCCGGGTCTGCGGTGCCATAAAGTAATATTTCTTTTGCTTGTATTTCAACACTTTGGCCTTTGCCAAGTGACTGAACAAGCACGCCGTTGACCGAAATACCTGACCCTGTGGTGATTTTCTTCAGTAGCTCCTCATCGAATTGCTGCATGACGACCACAACCTGAATATTGTGAATCACCGATCCGTCGTTAAGGGCAACGAAAGCAACAGTTGCACTCCCCCTTTTGGTTCTAACCCACCCCTTTACATTCACTTCCCGGTTGTAATCGCTGCTTTTGAGCAGGTCAACTATTTTTGATTGTTTGATGATTTCCATAAAAGTTCTCCTTTTTGATGGGTGCAAAAATAACCACTTTCTAACGGCTGGAACAAACAGGCTATTTTTTGGCGATGTATTTCTGAAAGCCGATTAATTTAATACATTGATAAACAATAACATAATGTCAAATACCTTTTCTTTAGAATTATCAGGCCAGCGCGGGTTGACGTGAGATTGAGTTATTTTTGCTGCATTCTATCAATTCGGACTTTTATGCAAAAAAGAAAGATCACGAACAGCGAGTTAAACCGCATGACCACCGAAGAATTTCTGCAGGCCGGAAAACTCCCAATGGTCATTGTTCTGGACAACATCCGCAGTCATAATAATATAGGGTCAATTTTTCGCACCGCTGATGCTTTTCTGCTCGAGGCAATTTACTTGTGTGGGATCACAGCCTGTCCGCCTCATCGCGATATCCACAAAACTGCATTAGGCGCCACCGAGACAGTAAACTGGAGGTATTTCGAAAATACTGTGGATGCAATAACCGAACTACAATCAAAGGGATTTACCATCTTTTCTGTTGAGCAGGTAGAAGGTGCTGTTAGTCTGGAGAAACTCACTATTGAACGTGGAATGAAGGTCGCTTTGGTCTTCGGCCACGAAATAAACGGCGTAAGTGAGGAGGTGGTAAATCAATCCGATTTTTGCATAGAAATTCCCCAATACGGAACAAAACATTCTCTAAATGTGGCTGTTAGTGTTGGTATTGTAGTCTGGCATGTCCATTTTACCATTACTAAGAATTCTTAAAAACGATCGCTTCATTAAACAAAATTCTTTGAAAATCATTACTATTTCATATTTTTGCCAAAAATTTGGAATAGGTACGAAATATCAATATCTGCACCTTTATCCGATTGAATAAAGAATTAAAACAAACTAATTGAATATTAATCTACTAACTATTAACAAATAAGAAAAATGAGTAAAAGAAAAACGTTCGCCAGGTTCGCAGCAATTATTTTAATAGCTGCTTTTATCGTTGGGTGTAATAACCTGAACAAGATGGCCAAGCAGTTTAATTCAATCACTTACGAGGTTACACCTGAAGTGTTGGAATCAAAAGGAGGAATTGTTACTTTCACAGTGAAAGCCAATATTCCTGCCAAATTGTTCAACAAAAAAGCCGGTGTGGTTATTCAGCCAACCATTGAGTATGAAGGTGGTCAGTTGGCCCTCAGACCTTTGATTCTTAAAGGAGAAAGAGTGTCGGGTGAAGGAACAACCATTTCTTACGATAAGGGTGGATCTTTCACTTACACTGAGTCATTCAGTTTCAAGGATAACATGAAAGTTTCAGAGCTAATGATCAACAGCGTTGCTTTCCTGCCCAAACAGCCCATTGCTGCCGGAATGACCATTGAAGAGGCACGAGCAATGAAAAAATCAGTAGCTTTTGACTCAAAGAAACTTGCTGACGGAATTATCTTCACTTCGCACAGAATCAATGTAGAAAATGAAGTTCGCGAGCTCGTTGAAGTTGGCGAAGAGAATCCCGTACGTGATGCTAACGGCAATATTGACCTGAAAGCTTACCAGGTGAAGGACGAGCATAAAGTCAACCTGCTCCGTCTTGCTCCTCACGGTTATGAGAAAGTTACCCTTGCCAGCGAGAATGCAGTTATTTATTATGCAAAAGACCGTCATGAATGGAATGCAAATCTCGAGTGGAACAAGAAAGAAAACGTAACTGCCCAGTTGGACAAAGTTTACAATTTTGTTCGCAAGGGTTGGGAAATTAAAGATATTGTCATTACCGGCTGGGCATCCCCCGAAGGAGAAGAAACCCGCAACAACGGCCTCTCGGAAAGACGCTCTGCAACGGCGTTCGGAATTCTTTCAAAGAGTTTTGATAACATTGCTAAAGAAAGAGGAACACTGGTAAAATTCAAATCGTCCAAAGAAATCAACTTCAAGCAGGTTGGTAATGGTCCGGACTGGAATGGATTTACCAAGAAAGTTGAAGCCTCTGATGTAAAAGACAAACAACAGATTCTCAATGTAACCAAATCATCAAGGCCAGAACAGCGTGAGGAAGAAATCAGAAACATGATCCTCATTTTCCCCGAACTCGAAAAGAGCATTCTGCCTCCACTGCGTCGTGCTGAGATCGTGATTACCTGCTTCGAACCCAAGAAAACCGACGAAGAAATCGCTCGTCTTTCTACTACCAATCCTTCAGAGCTCAGCCAGGCCGAGTTGCTGTATGCAGCTACACTCACCGAAAATTGGGAAACCAAGTACAATGTTTACAAATCAGCTGCAAGTCAGTTCCCAAATAGCTGGGAAGCTCAGAACAATGCTGGTTACATGTCGCTGAAACTCGGAAAAGTGAATGAAGCAAAGGATTACTTCCTGAAAGCCGAAAAACTCAACGCCAATAATGGTATGATAGCTAATAATATAGGTGTGGTTTATGCTTATCAGAGCAACTTCACCGAAGCCGAAAAGTATCTCAATAATGCCAATAAGATGGGCGTTGACAACAACTACAACCTAGGGTTGGTTGCCATTCACAAAGCCGATTATAAGGGCGCTATCAGCAAATTTGCCGGTGTAAGCTGCAACTACAACGTAGCACTTGCCAACCTGATTGATGGCAACAACAATGCTGCTTCAAGTAACCTCGAGTGTGCAAGGAAAAACGGCGCAACTTACTACCTGATGGCAGTGGTTGGTGCACGTACCGGAAACCAATCCATGATGATCAGCAACCTGCAGAAAGCCATCAGGGTTGACAATAAGTACAAAGCAGAAGCAAAGATTGACAGAGAATTTATCAAGTATTTCAACAATGCTGAATTCCAGGCACTGGTGAAGTAATTAACCTTTAATAAAGCAAAAAATCCCGGGAGCAATTCCGGGATTTTTTTTGCCCTGTTATTTGTAAACTGTTGGTTAATTGAGACTTCTTTTGAATTTTACAGCCAATATGATGATGAATTTTTAACTACAACCGGGCTTTGTCATCTTATTGCAGATTTTAGTCATGTCCTGTTACAGAGTAATTTCGCTTTTATTTATGGTTAAAATCAGTTCGTCTGGGTTAGGATAATTTGTTGGAAGCAATTCGATTTTGAAGGGTAATTCAATACCCTTTAGCTCTTCTATCTTCCTATCAATTAGCCCATAGTCACTGCAATAATTAAAAGTCAGTTTCAAGTACCTTCTGATAACCATTAAAGGCAAGAACTTCCCCCGGCTATTCATCCATTCCATCAGATCTTTTTTACCTTTTGAGCTGTTGCATTTCCTGCAAGCCAAAATCAGATTATCAGCATTGTCCTGTCCTCCATGTTTTTGATGCTAAGGCTAATCTGTCGGTTGAGCCGCAATAGTTACAAATTTGTCCGGTTTGAACCTTAATCTTTTCATCATCGAAGATGGTTCGCATGTTCATTGATCCATCTTTCAGACCTTTGAATAAACGGGCTCTCACCATGAAATTGAATTGCCCATATTTTTCCTGTTTTCTGGCAACAGCGCTATGAGCCATGGCCAAATTTGCGTAGGAAAAGAAAATCCTATCTCTTACCGTTTCAATTTGCTGTTTTGCCATTTTGAAGATATTATGCACGACAGTAGAATCCTGGCTTTGAAATACTACATTAAACTTCTGGTAATCAGAATAGAACAAGTATAAGTGCACTAATGATTTTTCGACGAAACACAAATCAAATCCATAGCCAAAAAACGGTGGTTTCTTCATTCCGCCGAAAGTTCGAAGGGATTGTCCGTTTTTTTGAATGGGATTAGCCTGCACTTAAATGTGTAATCCTTTGCTGGCAGCAGGTACTGTGGATGGGGCAGCGCTCCCCAGCTATCGTCCCCGCCAACGCCCATCTGCATCAGGTCAACGGTAACAAAGACCTTGTCCCGGGGAATAATGTCAATTGTGTGCCGGTAGTTTTGTTTGGTTCCCTGGTCGAAATCTTCGATGGAATTATTCAATGCAGACGAAGAAAACAGCGGCTTGCCGATGACAAGCAGGCCATTTCCGGATGCGTTGGTAAGAGTAATCCAGCGGTTGTCGGTTTTGTAGCCATTTTCCTGCGGACGGATGTACGGAAAATATTGATTACTCACTTTGCTCTGGTAAAGATCAACAAAAGCGGAACTATTGCGATCGCAGTAATTTTCGTGTGGGCCGCGTCCGAACCAGGAGAAATCCCCGTATTGCGCCGGCATGGCAAAACGGATTCCAAAACGAGGAATTTCAGGCCGGACAGTCCTCAGATCAACGTAAGTTAGGGACATCGCATTTCCTACCGCCGCATCCATTCTGAGGTTGCTCATCTTATCAAAATCAAAGTAAAGCATCAGGTCTTCGTTATTCTTCGGGATGGCGCTTAGACTGTTTTTTCTGATTTCATCCGCCGAAAGTTTCCGGTTCCAAAGCCTAAATTCATCCATTCTGCCTTTAAAGAGCCTTTCCCCTTTTGGATTGCCCCCAAGGTAGCTTATGCCGAAAATGTTGACGGCTTCGGCAGTTTCCAACTCCATGGTTTGCACTGGCTCGCCATTTACATACAACTGAAGTGTTTTGTCGAAAATGCTGTAAACCATTGATAGAAAGTACCATTGATGAGTCGTAAAAGGATAATCAAATGCCCGGTTTTCGTTGCCGCCGATAAATGCATAGAGTTTGCCATCATTCCTGAATTCGTAATGTAATTTACCTCTTTCCCAGTCTTTGTTGGTCCAGATCATGTTCTTATCCGAAAAAGCAGTCGGATAGACCAGGACTTCAATAGTAAACTCATCCAGGTCGAGGTAACCCGGGTTGTTGAGTTGAAGATGCGATGTCAAAGCATTAAAATCGAGCGCTTTGCCAAAATCCTGTTTGGAATCAACCAGAATTTCGACATCCGGTATGGGTAGTTCCATCATTTTCAATGACGACTCTAAGGTAATTTCTCCCAATCCATTTATCGTATAGTCCATCCTGAGCTGCGCATTAACAGAGGGTAAAAAATACCCTGCCGTAAAATGAGCCTCCGTTTGGCTGATTTTTTTCAGCCGACTGGTCGTCAATTGCATGTTATAGGACGCATCCTTCCAGGGTGCACAGCGTTTGTCCATGCCATTTCCAAAGTCGTTGTCAATTGGAGCGCGCCAGAAGTTCGCTTTTATTGGCTCATCAATTAAGGATGTACCATTAATCAGCCAGGTGGTTAAATCACCGGAAATTTTATTGAAGGTGATTTGAAAATCCACACCCTTAATAATCAGATCTGTTCCTGACTCCATTGTCGTAATTTCCGGCATCTTGCGGATTGGACTCGAATCTGTCGGTTCGTAATTTGGAATCTGGATTTGTTCCGCAGCAATTTCAAAATTTGCCGGGATGATCTCGTCCGAATTTTTGGTTTTAAAACTGAAATGAATAAAATATTCCTTTCCTGGTGTGAAGTGCAAAGATGAGAAATCCAGCTCAAAGGTTTGACTGTCATGGGGTTCCAACATCAGGTTTTCATTTTTTCCTTCCAAAATCACTTTCCCTTCCGATTTGACCTGCCATTCGAGGTAAAACAATTTGAGGCTGGTAAAATCAAATTTGTTGGTGATGTGAAACCGGCCTGCCAGAGGGTTTATCGTTTTTACGCTGATATTCTGGTAAACTTTCCTTGCTTCGTAAAGGCCGGGATGGGGAGTCCGATCGGGCGAGACCAGCCCGTTGATACAAAAATTTCCATCACTTGGCGTGCCCGGAGGACCAAAATCGCCGCCATAAGCGTAAAATTCAGTTCCATTGGGAGATGTTTTGAGTAATCCCTGATCCACCCAATCCCAGACAAAGGCTCCCTGGAGTTGGTCGTATTTATCAATTACGTCCCAGTATTCCTTCAGATTGCCGGTGCTATTGCCCATCGAATGAGCATATTCGCAGAGGATGAGCGGCCGGTCCTGCTTTTTCTGCGCATAGCTTTCGATGTATTCAACCGATGCATACATAGGGCAGTAAATGTCGGTGTTCGGGCCAAGTAGCGCACGTTCGTAATGCACTGGTCGTGAAGGGTCTCTCTTTTTGAGCCACTGATAGCAAGTAGTAAAATTCACCCCATCGCCGGCCTCGTTGCCCAGCGACCAAATGATGACCGATGGATGGTTTTTGTCGCGCTCAACCATCCGCTGCACTCTTTCAAGATGGGCTTTTTCCCAAACCGGATCTTTGGCCAGGCTGCGTTCGCCATAACCCATACCATGCGACTCGATATTGGCTTCGTCCACCACATAAATACCGTATTTGTCACACAGGTCGTACCAGCGAGGATCGTTGGGATAATGACTGGTGCGGACTGCGTTGATGTTGTTTTTCTTCATCAGGAAAATGTCTTCCTTCATCAGCTCTTCCGAAATCACATGCCCTGTTTTGGGATTATGCTCATGGCGGTTTACCCCTTTGAGCGTCACCGGAACTCCGTTTACCAGCAACTGCCCGTTTTTAATTTCCGAAGTCCGGAACCCAACATTTGACGACAGCACCTGCAAAGTGTTTCCCTTATTGTCTAAAAGCGAAATGACCAATTTATATAGTTCCGGAGTTTCGGCGCTCCACTTTCTCGGGTTTCGTAAAAAGGCACTGAACTTCAACTCCCGGCTTTCATCAATTCCCAGCTTTAATGTTTGTTTAGCCTGGTAAACAACAGCCCTGGAAGAATTCCCAAGTAGTTGTACCAGAAGGTTAAGTTTTGGAGATTTTTTAGCGCTTTCATTGTCCATTTTAATTGTAACATCCAGTTGACCATCGCGGTAGTTGCTGATAAGACCTGTATTTACCTCAAAGTCGCTAATGTGGAAAGCGGGCTGGCTGTAAAGAAATACATCCCTTTGTATCCCACTGATTCTCCAAAAATCCTGGCACTCAAGATACGAACCGTCGCTCCAGCGAATTACCTGAACTGCAAGCTTGTTATCGCCTTCTTTGATGAATTGGGTAATGTCAAATTCAGCCGGGAGTTTTGCATCCTGGCTATAGCCCACTTCAACTCCGTTGACCCAAACATACATTGCCGATTTTACTGCACCGAAATGCAGAATGACTTTGCGTCCTTCCCAGTTTTCCGGAATCCTGAAGCTGGTGATGTAAGAACCTGAAGGATTCTCGATGTGCGGGATTTTGGGCGGTTGGGGATCGTAAGTCCATTCATAGGGTATGTTTACATAGATGGGGACGCCATATCCCTGGATTTCCCAGTTGGAGGGTACGGGTATTTCATCCCATTTGCTGACATCAAAACCCGGGACAAAGAAGCCCTCAGGCCGCTCATCAAGTCGCTCAGCAAACTTGAATTTCCATTTTCCATTTAGCGACTGAAAGTACGGAGATTTCTCCCAGATATTCTCAAATGTCTGATCAACAGTGGAGTAGGGGATTGCAAATGTTTTTGCGGGAAGCTTGTTTCTACCGACAACCTGCGGATTTTCGATATCGCCGAAAAGGTTGCTGTGCTGAGGTAAAGCTTTGGTAGCAAAAAGGGTAAAAGCCATACAAAGTATAGGAATAGTAAAGATCTTCATAGCATCGAATTGGATTAAACCTGTTTTGGAATTATTGAAACCGTTGACAAATTTAATCGGAAATCTTGATTGATGCACAACCGGAGAAATTATTGCCCGGCTTTTATTGTCAGCCGGTAGCCGACATTATGGATATTTTCGATCTTCACATCAGGATCCTCTTTGAGATATTTTCGCAGCCTCGACACAAAAACATCCAGGCTGCGGCTGGCAAAGTAATGGTCGTCGCCCCAAACGCTCATCAGCAGGTCGTCTCGTTTGAGGATGGTGTCGGTGTTTTCGCAAAAAATCCGAAGCAGCACGGCTTCCCGCAATGTGAGCTCCCTGATTTTATCTTCTAATTTAAGTCGTTGATTAACAACGTTAAAACTATACTTTCCAATCTGGAAGAATTCTGATGGTATTTGGTTGCGCTGTCCGCTTCTTTTCAGAAAGATTTCAATTTTCAGCGCCAGTTCTTCGATGCTGAAGGGCTTGGTGATATAATCGTCGCCACCCAAACGAAGCCCGTGTATCTTGTCTTCCTTGGTAGATTTGGCAGTGAGAAAGATGATGGGGATATCGGTATTTTTTTGCCTGATCCTGGCGGCTACCTCGAATCCGTCCATTTTTGGTAACATCACGTCGAGAATGCAAAGATCGTAATGATTGACGGCATAAAGCCTGAGCGCCTGCTCGCCGTCTTCACAAAAATCAATTTCGTAACCGTGCAGCTCAAGATTGTCGCGGGTAACAAACGATAGTGTGGTGTCGTCCTCCACATACAAGAGTTTAGCTTTAGCCATAATTTTTCATTTCGATGATAAAATTTGATCCTTCACCCAGCTCGCTTTCCAGTTTGATGGTCCATCCATGCGCATCACAAACTTTGCGTACGTAATATAGCCCCAGACCGAAACCTTTGACATTGTGTACGTTGCCGGTTGGGATACGGAAAAACTTCTGAAACACCTTTTTCTGATGTTCTGCCCCTATTCCTGGTCCGTTATCAGAGACTTTCAATTCGATTTTATCCTGATTCCGGTGTGTAGCGATGGTAACCGATGGTTCAGCTCCGGAGTATTTAACAGCATTGTCGATAAGGTTGTAGATGATGTTGGTGAGGTGAAGTTTATCCGCCTGAAGACCATTCACACCCTTATCGAGATCGGTTCGGAAATTTATGCTCTTCTCGTTTTCGCATTGTTTCCGATGATTGCCGACAACTTCGGAAATGAGATCGTTCAGATGCACCGTTTCCATTTTCAGCTCGTAACCGCCCTTTTCGATCCGTGCAATCTGTAAAACTTTCTCCACCAGGTTATTAAGACGGTTATTTTCCTGCTTGATGATGGCGCTATAGTTTTTCAGTCGCTGGGGTTGCTCGATGATACCCGGAGATGAGAGCACGTCTGCAGAGATATTGATACTCGAAATCGGCGTTTTAAACTCATGGGTCATATTGTTGATAAAGTCCTTCTGGAGTTCGGAAAGTCTTTTTTGCTGCAAAATGATAAATATGGCATAACCAAAAAAGATTACCGATACCAGCAAAATGGCCGAAAACACAAACCAGAGCGTCATGTCGGAGCCCAGGTAATTGCGTTTTGATGGAAAATTGACACCAAAATAATAAACGTAATCGCTGTATTTGGGCAGATTGGTGGTGAGGTTGATGGGATTGTCGTCACCTTTAATCGAAATGTACCTGCCGTAAACCATTTTATCGTCGTGGCAGTCGTAAATCGCATACTCGTAATCGGTTTCGATGTTATGCGCCGAAAACTCGGTTTGCAGGTAATACTCCAGGATGTTGGCGTCAATCATGCTATTGAGGTTCACCACAAAGTAATTTGCCGATAACTGACTTACAGGATTTGTGCCCGGCAATACCGACTGGCTGTACTGGCTCATTTTTTCAGCTACCTGCCGCAAGGCGATATTTACAGTCTGGTTAAACTGCTTTTCCTTAATATTCCAGGCATTGAGCAGCCAATAAACCTGCACGATGATGATGCCGATAATGGCAAATGCCCCCAGGGCTACAATGAACCGGATTTGATTTCGCTTCATTTATCAGATGTTGCAGTTTGATTCAGATCGCTAAAGTAAACGATTTGGGGCTGGCTTGCCGTATGTTTACATTTCATTAACAAAGTTTTGATTTTCATTAACATGCTATGTCAGGGAGTTGATTCAATTTTGCAGCATCAAATTTTCAATTTTAAACTAAAAACTTTACAAAGATGAAAAAGTCAATTTTTATGCTGATTCTGATGGCATTACCGGTGGTTGCAATTTTTGCACAGAATGCTCCGGCTGCCGTAAAAGCCGATGCTCCTGTTAAATCTGAAGTTGCTGTTGGTCCGAAAGCAGACTGGAATGCTACCACCGTTGATCTGGGTAATGTGGATTTCATGGTAAGCAAAGACGCTGAGTTTGTCCTGACCAACAACGGAAACCAGCCACTGCTGATTACCAGTGCAAAAGCATCCTGTGGCTGCACCAACCTGAGGTACTCGCAGGAACCCATTCTCCCCGGCAAGTCAACAACAATGGCTGTTACTTTCAACGGAAGCGGCAATGGCGCATTCAGAAAATCCATCACCGTGCAGACCAATGCTTCCGAAAATCCAACAATTCTCCAGATTACCGGAACTGTAATCAAGAAAGCTCAATAGAAATAGGATATCATTGCTGAAAGCCCCGATAACCCTGAGTTACCGGGGTTTTTTGTTTACGTTTGAAATGTTCCCAACAACCAGAATCGCATATTTGGTTCAGCATTAGCCAATTGATTTTATTTCAAGGATGAAAAACGATCGGGCAAGAAGCGAAACCATATCATAGGTTGATTGTTTACTATCCATCTGGTATTTTAAATCAATATCCATTGAAAAATCTTCCGCTTTACAAAACCAACGGCCACAATGGTCATCAAAAATTGAAATTCCCGCTTACCTTTGATATTAAGGTGATTCTCGAAACCCTGCATCCAGAGGAGCAATCCCGGGCTCATCTTCGTGCAATTTTTTCCAGGCTCGGCATTTCCAGTGCCAATTGGCGGTCGAAGCTGAGCGCTGAGGGGCGGTACGTTAGTTTTACAATCGAAATTGTGCTTACAAGCGAGGAGTTGATGAAAAAACTTTATGCAGAGCTAAAAACCGTTCCCGGGATCAAACTTGCTCTTTGATTGTAATTTCTGCAATTCAGGTTATTCCTGTTTAATGACAAACTTTTGTAACGCTTCAGGAATTTCGTTATAATAAGCTGATGATGAGGGGATAACTGATGGTTGGCCAAGTTCTTCAAGGATTTTCATTCCTTTATTTTCATCGAGCACAAAAGCCACAAAACGAAGGGCAAGCTCTGCATTTTCGGATTTTTTTGGGATGGTAAGCCCGTAAACCATACTCCTGCAGGTTTCGGTAATTGTGCTACCCGGCGATGTTCCCATAGTTTCGGTGCTTACCTGGCTATACCAGTTTTCCATTGTCGGGTCATTTTGACTAAGCGCTGAGGGCAACCTTAGCCACGAGAGCTGATGTTGCTGCGCAACGCTGAGGTAAAGAAAGATGTAATCAACCTGGCCACTTTCCAGCAGTGCTATCAGGTCGGTTTCTTTTGGCCGGACATTCTGGAGGTCTTTCTCGAGCAGGCTGTTGGCCAGCCCCGGCGACTGGTAAAAAATCTCAGACAGTTTTGCAGTAAACACCGTTCTCACGCCACATGGATCGTGGTCCGGATTGCTTCGGGCTATACGAACATCGGGGCGTAACAGTATCTCATACCAGTTTTCCACCGTTATCTCATTGGCATAAAGCGACTTTGGAGTATAAACGATGGCCATTTCGTTGGATGCGAATTTGATGTACCACGAAGCGTGATCCGGAATCAGCATGTGCTCTATAACAGCATAATCCGCCGAAAGATAGACATCACAAGGGGTTTCGATCTCCATGATGCGCCTTGCTCCGGCCTTACTTCCCCATGCCTCCGAGAGTATTTTTACGTCCGGGTTTTCATTTTGGAATTTCTCTGAAATCAGTTTTACGGGATGAGTAAGGCTTCCGGCGTGAATAATGTGAAGGGTCGGGGCTCTTTCCTTTTGCCTGGAATTGAATGAATTACAACCTGAAAAAACCTGGATAATGATTATCAGGGAAAATATTGAGCCGAAAAGACCCCAATTGAAATGTTTTGGTTTAATGGTTTTTTTCATGATGGCTTGTCAGTTTTTCAAAAATTTGAAGATGAGTGAAATTTGGGTATTAAGGAGAAGAATCCACTCTTCTCAGAAAAAGATTTAATTTGATTTCAATTTGAAGAACGGTACTAAGCGGGGAACTCTTTTCTGGTATTCTTTGTATTCAGGGTACTTGGAAGCGCTGATCTCCTCGCCCAGTCCTGAGCTACCCTGGAAAAGTAAAACCAGCAAAAGGCATCCGGCAATGCTCCAGTTGAGCCATTGCCCGCTGGCCACCACGCTGAAAAGATAAAAACTGATCCAGATAGCCTGTTCGGCAAAATAGTTGGGATGACGGCTTAGTGCCCAAAGGCCTTTGCTCAGAAATCCTCTCTTGTAATCACCGGTTAATACTTGTCCTGAATGGATAAATTTCTTTTTCCGGCTTTGAAATTTCCAGTGCTGAATGTCGGCAATCGCTTCAAAACCAATGAAAAAAAGCATGAAGCCGGCAACGGCAAAATCAAAAGCATCCAGCGGTTGATGGTTAAACTGCAGCGCCACAACCGTTGGCAGTGTGAAAAGCAGTATCAGCATGTTTTGGTATCCTGAGATGAAAAACAGGTTGAAAAGCGTCCACTTCCACCGGGGATTAAACTCGGGTCTTTTTCGCAGGATCTGCCAGCGGTAATCCTCCTCGCCACCCCAAAATTTCCACTGGTAAGCGCCTTTAAGGGCAAAATTGGCAGTAAGCCGGATTCCCCAGATAGTGACCAGAATGCTCATCAATACAAGCCTGGGAGAATAGTCGCCATAATCGGCCACCAGCCAGGCATACACAATTGGCATGATGCTCCAGATTTTGTCCACCTGGCTGTTGTTGCCCGTAAGCTCGCCAATGACGAATGTAGCCAAAGCCGCACCGGCAGCGATGACAAGTACTTTGTGCAGTGCTTCCCACTCAGTCGCTCCGGGGGGTGTTCCGAAAAAATAACTGACCAGTGGTACGATTAATAGTGTGAAGATCAGTAAAATAGCTATCGGGATGATTTTCATACAGATTATATTAATGGCTTGAATTATTATAACAAATTGACCTGCGAAAATATTTTCTGACTGGTTGTGAATGAGATACCGGCTGAAAGATTGATTGTAGGCATTACCCGGCACAAACTATTCTAATCGGTCGGTGTAAAGAATCCCGTTGAGATGGTCAATTTCATGCTGGAAAATGACGGCGGTAAAATCTTCAATCATCTCAATATGACGAGTTCTGTCCATTTTTTCATACTCTAGAAGAATGGCGTACGATCGCACATTCAGCGTGTCCATGCGATCAGGAATCGAAAGGCAACCTTCGCGGCATTCCTGCTTAAGGGTGGAATACTGGATGATCCTAGGATTCAGGTAAACTTCGAAGGGTTTGTTTTCTTTATCGAAGCGCTGCACCCAGATGATGTTTTTCAGAATACCCACCTGCGGAGCAGCAATTCCCACTCCGCGAGAAGCGCTGTCCTGCACGGTGTGGTAAAGCCGGCTGATAAAATGCCGCAATGTCGGGTCGTCAGGATCGGCCTCAAAATCAGTACTTTTACTCTTCAGCAGTTGCAAATCAGTAGTATTAACGGTTTTAAAAACCCGCATGGGCGTCAGGCTGTCTTTTTCCAGGATCATGCTTGTCTCGTGTGCTGAAAAACCAGGTTGTAAGTTGCTCCGGCTGATTTTTTTTGTGCCTGAACACGCAGTCAAAACAATAACTACCGACAAAAAGTAAAGGATATTTCTCATGGGAAAATTTTTGGCAAATATAGCGCATCGTGGTTTTAACCGGCTTTTTGTCCCGGTCAATAGGCCTGAACCGAATTTTCCTGACTGGTCAGCCATTGAAGGGGGTCGAGTATCATTTTGCCTTTCCAAAGCTCGAAATGCAGCTCGGTTTTATTGCTGGTGAGGTCGGTATAAATGGCGCCGATATCCTGCCGGGTTTTCAGCAAATCGCCGGGCTTGACGCGAACATTACTTAAATTGGAATAGACCGTAAGATACTCTCCATGTCTGATTATCACTACTTTGTTAAAATTGGAAACCTCCATAACGCGTGTAACAACCCCATCGAAAACTGCTCTTGCCTGCGTACCTTGTGTGGTAACAATATTGATCCCGTTGTTTTTGATTTTCACTTTTTTGAAATCGGGATGCTGGTGTTCGCCAAAAGGCGTGGTTACCACTCCAAATTCCGATGGCCAGGGTAGTTTACCCCGGTTTTTTTCAAAATTCGTTGATAATTCTTCGGCGGTCTCTGCAGCGGGTTGAGTACCCGAAGAATTTTCGGCAGCAAATTCCTGATCGAGTGAATTTTCGATTTGCTGCTTAAGGTAATCGTAATTCTCACGCAACTGATAATACTGTTGAATGAGCGACTGCTCCTGCTTTGCCAGTGCGGCAACCGACTGGTCTTTATACTCTTTCTCCAGGCTAAGTTTCGTTGTTTCTAAAGTTAACTTGCCGATCAATTGTTGATTGTAGTCAACTTTTTGGGTAAGCTGAGCTACCTCTGTTGCGTATTTTTCCTCTATTTCTTCGATGGACGCCACCTGCTCTTTTCTTTTTTCCGAATAAGACCTGAACCAGTTAAAGCGGTTAAAAGCCTGCTGAAGATTTTCGGCGGCAAGTAAAAAGAGGAGTAGGTTTTCTTCACCACCTTGCCGATAGGTCGAATAAATCATGCGTCCATACTCCTGCCGGAGGAGATCGGTTTTTTCTTTTAAAGTATTGATATAAAGCAGATTGGAAAAGATCGTATCGTATAACTTTCTCTGTTCAGCCTGGTAAGCCATGATGAGTTGCTGCCGGCTTCTGATGGATGATTGCAATATGGCAATGTCGGTGAGTGTGGTGTGTTTGGTATCACGGGTTTTGTCAATAAGGCTGCCCGTGGATTCCAGTTCTTTTTCCAATTTTAGTTGCCGGGTTTTGTGCGAGATGCCTTGAATCTGGCCTGAAAGTGGTGTCAGTAGTAAAAATATGATCAGCCCAACCAAAAATGGAAATCCCGGAGCTTTTCGGTTATTTTTTAAGGAGCGTATTTTACTTTTCCGGATCAATACTTGAAGGATTAATGATGCAAATATACATCATCAGCAGGTATGCGGTAAAATGATCTTGTGCGTGGAAATCAGGTTGATGTCTTTTTTCCTAAAAAAATTAGCCATCAATTTAAAAACCTATATTTGCCGAAAATGTATGCTTTATGGTAAACAATCTGGGAAAAGGAAATTCGCTGCTCAACCAGTTCATTGCTGAGATAAGAGATGTCGAAATTCAAAAAGACTCCCTGCGTTTCAGGAAGAACCTCGAGCGAATAGGCGAAATCTTTGCTTACGAAATCAGCAAAAAGCTGGATTATGAAACCAGGGAAGTGGTTACTCCGTTGGGAACTGCTGAAATGCAGGTGTTGAAAAACTATCCGGTTCTTGCCTCTATCATCCGCGCCGGACTGCCGTTTCATCATGGTTTTCTCAATTTTTTCGACAGATCCGACAACGCATTTATCTCCTCCTACCGCAAATATTACAAGGATGGCAATTTTGACATCCACATTCAATACGTTTCCAAGCCCTCGCTGGAAGATAAAGACCTGATTCTGATGGATCCGATGCTGGCGACAGGCATGTCAATGGCGCTTACATACCGCGAGCTCATTGATGAAGAAAAACCAAAGCATACCCACCTGATCGCCATTATTGCCAGTATGGAAGGGGTAAATTATATCAAACGAAATTTCTCAAGCAGCGAAGTAACCCTTTGGGTTGGTGCTATTGACGACGAACTCACCGCACAGGCATACATTGTACCTGGCCTGGGCGATGCGGGCGACCTTGCTTTTGGTAATAAACTTTAGCAGCACACCAATAATGAAAATTATTGGTTTTTACATCGGATTTGCTTTCATCTGGCTGTTTACACTTCTGCCAATGAGGGCTTTATACCTAATCTCGGACTTTTTCTATCTGATAGTTTACTATCTTATCGGATATCGCAGGAAGGTTGTAAAAGATAACCTCAGACATGCTTTTCCTGAGAAATCCGAAGCAGAAACAGATGAGCTCGCAAAGAGATTTTTCCGACACTTTTGTGACATTATGGTCGAAACAGCCAAAACAATTCACCTTAGCCAGGATGAAATTCAGCGAAGGGTTAAGTATATCAATCCTGAGATTTTATACCCATATTACGAAAAAGGGAAGAGTATTGTTCTGGTATCGGGGCATTATGGAAACTGGGAATGGATGTCGAATACACCTGCTGTTTTGAAACACCACGCCCTGGCTATTTACAAGCCATTGCGGAACGAAAAGTTTAACAAACTGGTTCTGAAAATGAGGAACCGCTATTCGAGTCGTGTGCAACTGGTTCCGATGAATGAGGTTTTCAGGGTAATTATTCAGTATTTGCAGCAGAAACAGGTCATTCTGACCTGGTTTCTTGCCGATCAGTCGCCACCCCGAAATTATCCTTTCAGGATCAGTTTTTTGAATAGGGAGGTTCCCTTTTTCAACGGTTTCGAAAAAGTTGCCCGAAAGTTTGGACATCCAGTGTTTTATGCCCAGATAAACAAGAAAAGCAGAGGATATTACCAGGTAGAATTTGAGCTTCTTTGTGATGATCCTTCATCCACAGAAGAAAATGAAATTACCCGGAAGGTTGTGGAGGTGATCGAAAACACCATCAGGCAGCAACCTGAATACTGGCTGTGGTCGCATCGCCGCTGGAAGCATGCAAAAGAAACCCCCAGTTAAACCAACATTTCCGGGGTTATACCGTTATCAGTTGAGTTCGTCCGCCAACGTAAATCCACAGAAATAATGATAAACCAGGTATTTTTCGAGAATGTAAAGATTTCTGTTGAAGCCATCAGAAGCCACGTGCTGCGCACAATCCTGACCGTGTTGATCATCGCATTCGGAATTATGGCTTTGGTGGGCATTTCAACAGCCATTGACGCGCTCGAAAACAGTCTTGCCGAAAACCTGCAAATGATGGGTTCCAATACCTTTACGATCAGAAATCGTACAATGCGTGTTCAAATCGGATCGAATGTACACAGATCGAAAAATTTCGAACCGATCAAATACAGGCAGGCAATGGATTTCAAAGAGAATTACGAATATCCGGCTACGGTTTCGGTTTACACTTTTGCTACCTGGGGCGCTACAATAAGATTTCAATCGGAAACCACTAACCCAAATATAGGAGTAATAGGCACGGATGAAGATTACCTGGTGACGGCCGGTCTTGAGCTTGAAAAAGGGCGGTCGTTCAGCCGGCAGGAGGTTTTGTTGGGTAGCAATGTGGTGATCATTGGGGCAGAGATTGCAAAGAATCTGTTTAAAAACAATGAAATTCCTCTGGATCAGTTTATAACGGTTGGTTCGGGAAAATACAGAGTTATTGGCATCATCAAAGAAAAAGGAACAGGTATGGGATTTACTCCTGATCGCCAGGCATTTATTCCAATTTCCAATGCCCGACATTTCTTCTCGCGTTCCAATATGTCATTCAGCATAAATGTAATGCCCGATAATCTCAGTCAGATTGATGATGCCATTGGAGAAGCTACCGGGCAACTGAGGGTGATCAGGAAAAACAAACTTTTTGAAGAGAACGATTTTGACATTTCCAAAAGTGATCAACTGATGGAAATGCTGAAGGAGAATACGAAGAACATCAAATTTGCTGCCCTGATCATTGGCATGATTACGCTACTGGGAGCCGCAATCGGTCTGATGAATATAATGCTGGTTTCGGTGACTGAGCGGACGCGTGAAATTGGCATCCGCAAATCGTTGGGCGCTACCCGACTTGCAATCCGAAATCAGTTTCTGGTGGAGTCGGTACTGATAGGACAGATGGGTGGTATTTTGGGAATTATTCTCGGAATAATGGCAGGCAACATAGTTACCATTTTTACCGATACAAGTTTTCTAATCCCCTGGGCATGGATCATTATTGGTATTTCACTGTGTTTTGGTGTGGCGCTGATCTCAGGAATCCTTCCGGCTCTTAAAGCTGCAAACCTCGATCCTATTGAGTCGTTACGGTACGAATAACTAAATGTTATTCATACATCAGCGACACTGCGACAACCCCCGGACCAGTATTTACACCCAGAACCGGCGAGCAATCCTGCAAATAGCGGGGCTCCATACCTGTTAAACGCTGCATCTCTGTTGCATACCATTCGGCGGTTTTCAGATTGTCGGCATGGGTGATGGCATATCCCCACAACTTTTTGGTTTCCAGTTTTTTGCTGATTGTTTTGATAGCCATTTTCATACTCGATTTTTCCGTTAATGGCTTACCGAACAACTCTGACCTGCCCTCCTGGTTAACTGTAACAATGGGTTTTACTTTCAGCAACTTTCCGACAAAACCCTTCATTGCGCTCACACGACCACTTTTAACCATGTATTTCATAGTTTTGGTAGTTACCAGAATGTCCGCTTTTAAAGTCCACTCCTCAATTTTTTTAGTCAAATCCTCATGAGTCACCGGAGATTGAAGAGCCTCGGTTGCACGCATGACAATCAGTCCCAGAGCAGCTGTCAACTTCCTTGAATTTATTACCGTAATGGGTTTTTTGGTAAAACTGCTTATCGTTTTTGCCGCTTTTCTGCTGTTGGAACAGGTGCCGCTCATGGCTTCGCTGATATGTATCCCTATGATGGAATCGTAGTGGGTGCTAAGGTAATTGTAGGTATTGCTGAAATCCTTGAACGAGGGCTGAGCGGTGCTGGGATAAATCGGAGAAGTATTGATCAGGTTATAAAATCCTTGTGGCTTTAAAGTCACCCGGTCAAGATAATAGGTGTCTCCAACATGAACGGTAAGAGGAATTACCACGATCTGGTGCTGCTCAATGAACTCCTGAGGTAAGTCGCAGGTGGAATCGGTTACCAGAGCAATCGGATATTTACGGTTTTCGGCGATGTTCATCTGCATCACCATGTCATCCACTTTCTGGAAAGTGATATTGCCAAATTCGCTGATCTTCGAAAACAGAATATCGGGCGTATCGGAATGAATATGGATACGCATCTTTTTGGGAGAACCGGCAATAACGAGCGAATCGCCCAAATGGTCAATTTTGCTGCGGAGGATATCGCGGTTAATGTTTTCGCCAACCAGCATGGCTTCTGTGCAGTAGCGGTAAGTAATATTTTCGTGTTCATGCACTCCTTCAAGAGCGGTGGTTTTCACTATGTTTCGGGCTCCGATAATTTTCTTCACCTCGCCATGATTAAAGAAATCAATCATGCCTTCGAGGAAAACCACAAATCCTTTTGCACCGGCATCCACTACCTTGGCTTTGGCCAGAACCTCAAGTTTTTGCGGAGTTTCCATCAACGATTGCTTGGCCTGATGATAGGACTCAGTGATTAACTGGTTGAAATTGTTGAATTTATCTTTGATCTTCTGAATATATTCTGCCCACTCCCTCATTACCGTGATCATGGTTCCTTCAACAGGGTTAGATATGGCTTCGTAGGATTGCTGAACTCCCCGGTTGATGGCAGCCGCAAAACGGTTAATGTCAATTTCCGATTCATCACGAAATTCGGTGCTGAACCCGTAGAGAAACTGGGCAAAAATAATCCCGGAATTACCTCTTGCACCCACAAGTGCCGCATCTGCGACGGCGTTAACGGTTTCGCCAAAATTTTCGGAGGGTATAATCGAATCAATTATCGAACGCACCGTGGAAACGAGGTTTGTGCCCGTATCGGCATCCTTTACCGGAAATACATTTATTTTATTAAGATGTACCTGATTATCGAATAATCGCTGCGAACCGGCCAGAAAACTATAGTAGAAACGTTTTCCATCAAGTGTGCTAAAGTCAATTTCCTTATTGTTCACTTTTAAATCGTTTAGTTCGTAACTGAGGGATAAAACAGGCCGCAAAAGTAGCCGTTAGAAACCACAACTTCACTGTAAAAATTGTTAAAACTCAAATAGACAAGGTTTTGCGCTGACCATTGGACATGGCTTTAATGATTTTTCTCAATACCCATCAACATTCTGGTTGGCAGGCAACACCAATTCAATTTTTTCACCGATGATCTCCATGTAAAATATTTTTCCTTGAAGAAATCGGTATGACACAAGCGAATACACGTGCGGATGGATTGGAAAATGGCGCTAATGAGTTAATACTGATAATAATTATCATTGTAAAATACACTATATCAATTTGTTAGAATAGAATCTAAAATAGACTTGTACAACTAATAGGTAAATTTTATATACTTTTGCAAATTGTAATCAATCCAATATGATTTCTAAAGTAGAGAAAACAAAAGTTCTGTATGTAATGCAGGAGATCACTCCCTACCTTAAGGATAATCCGATCAGTACAGTCGGACGTTTTTTACCCCAGGGGATCCAGGAAAACGGCAAAGAAATCAGAACTTTCATGCCCAAATTCGGCAACATTAACGAGCGGCGTAACCAACTTCATGAAGTAATAAGGCTTTCAGGGATGAACCTTATCATTGATGACTCTGACCACCCGCTCATCATCAAAGTGGCGTCCATTCAGCAAGCAAGAATGCAGGTTTATTTCATTGATAATGAAGATTATTTTCACCGTAAAGCCATATTTCGTGACAAAAACGGAGCTTTTTTCGAAGATAATGATGAACGACTGATATTTTTTGCCCGCGGAGTTATCGAAACTGTCAGGAAACTGGGCTGGCCTCCGGATATAATTCATTGTCACGGCTGGTTTACTTCCCTTGTCCCGCTTTATATTAAAAAGGCCTTTAAGGATAATCCGCTCTTTTCAAGTTCAACGGTAATTTACTCCGTTTACGACGATGAGTTCGACGAAAAGCTAAGCCAGGATTTGATTAAAAAACTGAAATTTGACAAAATCAAGGAAGTTGATTTGAAAAATTACAGAAACCCTGATTTTGCCAAGCTTTCCAAAGCAGCTATCAAGTATTCCGATGCCATCATTTTTGGAAGCGAAAAAATAAATCCCGAACTTGAGGAGTTTGCTCGTAGCGCTGAGAGACCATTGCTCGAGTACCACAGCGATGAGACTTACATAGCAGCTTACAATGATTTTTACGACAAATTATTAAAAAACAAGAGAGATTGATGATTTTCAGATTCGGGTCAGGTAAATCCTCCCTTTATTATCTTCGGAAATTTGGCCGTCAGTTGATGTTGATTGGTATGTTTGGATTGATTGCTGCCGGATGCGAAAACGATCCTGACCGAATCGGGATCGGGCTGATGCCGGGTACCGAAAAGCTGTTCCTGATGGCAAGTGATACCACAACAGTTCACGTTCATTCGGTATATTCGGATTCCATTAAAACCGACGAAACTACCAAAAGCATGCTGGGTAGTTATCTTGATCCGGTGTTTGGTTTGAATACCGTCAGCATTGCTACTCAGGTAAGGCTTTCCACGGTTTCGCTCGATTTTGGCGAAAACCCCGTTCTGGATTCTATTGTACTTTCGATGAGCTATACTTTTTTTTCTTCCTCTGGTCATCTGCCTTTTTACTATTACGGGGACACAACTACGCAACAGACTATTAAAGTTTTCGAACTGGACGAATCGCTTGTTTACGACACAAGTTATTACTCCTCTACTTCTGTTGCCCTGAAATCCTCAGAACTGGCTGGTTTAACCACTGATTTCAGGCCACGGGATAGCATTATGGTTGATACAGTTTTAGTAAAGCCCCAGTTACGCATCAGGCTGAGCGACGAATTTGGCAACAGTATCCTCAACGCTCCTGCAGAAGCAAAAGAATCAGTGCAAGGATTTCTTGATTTTATGAAAGGGTTGTACATCCGGCCCGAACCTGTCAGTACAGGGGGAGCAATTGTATTTTTTGATCTTCTTGATGCCCAGTCGCGCCTTAATCTGTATTATAAGAACGCTGCAGGGGAGGCAAAAACCTATGTGTTTTTTATCAACACTGCCTGTGCACGTTTTATGAACTTTGACCATGATTACAGCCTTGGCGATCCGGATATGTTCGCACAGCTGGAAGGTAATACGGCATTGGGAGCAGAGAGGCTCTATCTCCAATCCTTAGGCGGAATAGATGCCAGGATTTCATTTCCATTTATAACCGATTGGTTCAAAGACCAGAAGATCGTTATCAATGAAGCCAAGCTTGTTTTTTATAATATTGATACAGGAGCTGTTTACAAACCGCCTTACGAACTGTTTTTCTTTTCTTACGGTGAAGATGGTGCGCTTGGCTTTCTTGATGATCAATATGAAGGAGCTACCTATTTCGGGGGTCAGTACGATAAGAAAAGTGGTTCCTATTATTTCCGGATTACCGAGCATTTGCAACAGGTCATGCAAGGTAATAAAGAAAATACTGCCTTTACAATGGGAATATCAGGCGCTTCTTTAAGCCCAAACAGGGTTGTTTTTCCCGGAACCAATCCATCCGATGAGAATTTGTCGGACAAGCGAATAAAATTGCAGCTCAAATACACAAAACTCCTCAATTAAAACTCTGAATCATGTGCGGAATCGTTGGATATATCGGCCCTCAGCAAGCTTACCCTTACCTTATTTCCGGCCTTAAACGACTGGAATACCGTGGATACGACAGCGCCGGTGTTGCGCTTATCAACGAAGGTATTAATGTTTACAAAACCAAAGGCAAAGTAAGTGAGCTTGAAAGCTTCGTAAAAGATAAAAATATTGAGGGTACGGTGGGCATTGCTCACACACGCTGGGCAACACACGGCGAACCCAACAATATCAACGCTCACCCGCACCTATCCAACTCCAAAAACCTGGCGTTGATCCATAACGGCATCATAGAGAATTATCATATTCTGAAGCAGAAACTGCAGGATATTGGTATTCAATTTAATAGCGACACCGATAGTGAGGTTTTGGTTCAATTTATCGAATACCTGCTGGAACACGAAAACATTGATTTGATAAAGGCTGTTCAACTGGCCCTCAGCCAGGTAATCGGTGCTTATGCCATCGTAATCATTTCGAGGAATAATCCGGATACCATCATTGCCGCACGTAAAAGCAGTCCACTGGTTATCGGAATAGGCGAAGATGAGTATTTCCTTGCCTCAGATGCCTCGCCGATAGTTGAACACACACGCAAGGTGGTTTATCTTAACGACGAAGAAATAGCCGTGATAAGGTCAGGAGAAGAACTTTTGATTACCACCATTTCGGATCAGAAAAAATTACCCTTTATCGAAAAACTTGAGTTGGATCTCAACGCCCTGGAAAAGGGCGGATTTGACCATTTTATGCTTAAGGAGATTTTTGAGCAGCCAAAGTCCATTCGCGACAGTATTCGCGGACGGGTCAATGCAGAGTTGAATATCATATCAATGGCGGGTATCATAGATTTTGAAAACCGCTTCTTGCAGGCTGAAAGAATAATTTTTACTGCTGCCGGTACTTCGTGGCATGCAGCTTTGGTTGGTGAATACCTTTTTGAGGAGTTGGCAAGAATACCGGTTGAGGTTGAGTATGCATCGGAGTTCAGATACCGCAATCCGATCATTTCCGAAAAAGACGTGGTGATTGCCATTTCACAGTCGGGCGAAACTGCCGATACCCTGGCTGCCATGCAATTAGCGAAGCAAAAAGGAGCATTGACCTATGCAATTTGCAACGTTGTTGGATCAACCATTGCCCGCACTGCTGATGCCGGTTCCTATACACACGCTGGTCCGGAAATAGGCGTTGCCTCCACAAAGGCATTCACTTCTCAGGTAACCGTGCTTGTGCTGATGGCTTTGCTTTTGGCAAAAAAGAAGGGAACCATCTCCAATACCCGTTTTCAGCAGTTGCTGGTCGAACTGGATCGTATCCCCGCCAAAGTGGAAGAGGCTATCGAATTCAGTGATCAAATCAAAAATTTGTCAAAGGTATTTACCTATGCCAGGAACTTTCTTTACCTGGGCAGGGGTATCAATTTCCCCGTTGCCCTCGAAGGCGCACTGAAACTGAAAGAGATTTCCTACATTCATGCTGAGGGTTATCCTGCTGCAGAGATGAAACATGGCCCTATTGCTTTGATTGACAAGAAAATGCCGGTTGTTGTAGTAGCGCCGGATTCTGAAACCTACGAAAAGGTAGTTTCCAACATCCAGGAGATAAAAGCCCGCAAAGGGAAGGTTATTGCCATTGTCACCAAAGGCGATGTCACCGTTTCATCTTTAGCAGACTATGTGATCGAAATTCCCCAGACGGATGAGTTGCTCTCGCCGATGCTTTCGGTAATCCCGCTGCAGTTGCTGTCCTATTATATTGCTGTGATGCGCGATTGCGAAATTGATCAGCCCCGTAATCTTGCTAAGTCGGTTACAGTAGAGTAGGTCATCAGATCCCGGTATTCATTTTTCGGATTTGTACTATCACCTGGTCTTTATGCCTGGGCAGGTCATGTTATTGCTTTTTCCGGGGATGTTTGGGAGCATTTTCCCCTTTTCAGTAATAGTTTCACATCCAGGAATTCCATCAAAAAAAAGGACTGCAATTAACTGCAGCCCTTTAATTTGCGCTATGAAAAAGAAAATTTGATCGTTAATCGCAAATCAGGATTCAGTTGATATCCTGATATGAGAACGCATTAAATTTTAATAAAATAACAACCTGTTATCTTCAACTTTAGCCTCTTTTTCCAATGCTCTGATGTAGGCATTAGAATTAACCCTCGATTCGAAGGAATTACGAAGCTGGAAAATGGCTGCAGAGAAATCAGTAAGTTCTGGTGCTGGAGTAAACCGGTCAACTTTAGCTACAAAAACAGCGTTGTATCCGGCAATAGGCGCCGAGATCTGCTGTGGTTCGAGGGTGAATATTTTGCCAATTACGGCGGGTTCGCTTCCAAATCCGGGAATATTCCTGGCCGAGAATGACAGGTTTCTTGCAGTATCCACCTTTGCACTCAATCTCGAAGCAAGGTCGCTAAGGTTGGTTGCGTTGATATCGTTGATCTTTTTGCTTAGCTGATCTCCTTTCAAGCGGCTGATAGTCAGCGGTCTTACTTGTTCTTTTACCTGTTCGAAAGGTGTGTAACCCTCTTCCCTGATTTCTTTAAGAACAGCTACTACGAATTGTTTCTCATCTTCAAAAATGGTGGATACATCGCCGATCTTTGTGTTTTCGACAAATGCCCAGCGAACAATCTGCCTGCTGAATTCAACACCGGGAATACGGTTGGTCATGCTGGTGATGCGTTCGGCAGTTCTTTTATTCAACCCCTGGTTAACTACCGCAGTATCGAATTTTGCGAGAGTGCGGTTTTCGCTGGCAAATTTGCTGGCGCGTGCAAATACCTGACGGTAAGTTTCACTGCTTGGCTCAACAGTACGGGTAATTTTACCAATTTTTACTTTCGATAGCGGAGCAGTTTTATCGGTAACCAGCAGAACATGAATACCTAACCCGGTTTCCATGGTTCCCGGCTCATTTACCTTCAGGTTAATGCCTTCTTTAAAGAAGTTGCCGAAACTTGGATTTCCATCGGTCATCCAGCCCAGTTCACCCTTGTCATCTTTTGCTGAAGGATAATCGGAATATTTGATTGCCATTTGCTCGAAAACTGCAGGATTCTTTTTTGCGGCAGCCATAATGCTGTCAGCCAGTGATTTTGCCTGAGCTTCGGTGCGCTCGTTAAGTTGGAAGCCAGCAGTAGCTGTGCTGTAAGAAATCAACAATTGACTCATCTTGATTGAGTCGGGACGTTGCTGTTTATCCAATACTTTTACGATAAAATGGGAATCGCCTTCCATGTATGGAGGTAAAACCGTACCGACAGGTGCTGCTGTAATTGCCTGTGCAACAGTAGCTGGTAATTCTGATTCTTTCAGGTAGGTACTGTCAAATTTTGTATCGGAAACCGAATTGATGAAAGCTGCAGGGTCTTCAGTGTTTTGAAATTGTGCGTAAAGCTGGTCAATCTCATTTTTTACTGCCATCCGGTCTTCGTTCGAAGGAATTATTTCGAAAAGAACATAATCGAAAGTTCTGTTTGCTTCCTGTTTGTAATTGTGCTTGAATTCGTTGTAGTAATTTCTCAGGTCATTGTCTGTCACCTTCACAAGTGAATCAGCAACATCGGCATAACGAGCTGCAACGTACATCACATCAGCACTTTGATTTTTGGTCTGGTGATCAAGTTTGGCAAATGCAACAGGGATATGATAATTTTTCAGAATCAGGTTCCTGAATTTGGTTTTGATAATATCGTCTTTCACCATCCGCTCGAGGCTGAGATATCTCCTTTTCATGTCAGGATTCTGCTGACTGAGGTTTTGAAGGAAATTGCGGACTGTGGCCGGATCGAAAGTTCCGGAGTTAGGATCGCGGAATGATTGCTGAACTAAACGGTTTGGGTTTTCGCCAAGGATTTCGTTTGAAAGCTCGTCTTTGGTAACGGCGAGGCCGATTTTCCCGTAAATATCTTCGAGAATTACTTCCTCAATCAATTGATTCCAGACTTGCTGGCGGATCTGAAACTCTTCCTGAGCAGATATTTTTTCGGCTTGCTGCTGATCTCTGCGGTTCTGGAGTTGTTCCGAAACTCTGTCGTTAAAATTCTGAACAGGTATTTCTGTGCCGTCAATCTCACCTATGATGGATGTTGGTCTGTTTTGCGTCGGCTGAAGAAAATCGCCAAGTACAAATGCTGCCAAAGCGATACCAATAATGACTACAAGTAGTCCTGAATGTTTTCTGATTTGTCCTATAACTGCCATTTGATCGAATTTTTTGAAGGGTGCAAAAATACAATAGATAATTTAACCCGGAAATTTTTTTTCCAAAAGATGGGATAAACTTATTGGTTGAGGTCATTACGAATCTTCAGATTGATTGTTCCGATACGATTGTTTGCTGCCTCAAGTATGTTGAATTCCAGATTATTAATTAAAATTTTATCGTTTGAATCGGGAATACTTTGATGATAGTGAATGATTAATCCACCTAATGTTTCGTATTCTTCAGACTCAGGAAGGTTTAAATCGTAGTGTTCGTTCAGGTAATCAATTTCCAGGCGGGCCGAAAAGATGTATTCGTCATCGGCCAGCTTCTTTTCGATGAGTTGCTCCACATCAAATTCGTCATCAATCTCTCCAAAAATCTCTTCAATTACATCTTCCATTGTCACCAACCCAGAGGTTCCTCCGAATTCGTCCACTACCACTGCAACACTTTTATTTTCCTGGATGAAAGTGGTGAGGGCGGTACTGGCAAGCATGGCCTCGGGTACAACGATAATATTGCGCATGATTGATTTTACTGAGGCCGGGTTTTTAAACAGATCAGCCGAATGGGTGTATCCAATGATGTTATCAATCGAGCCCCGGTAAATGGGAATTTTGGAATGGCCGGAGCTAATAAAAGCGTCGCGCAATTTACTAACAGGCTCAAGTTCATCAAGGGCCAGAATCTCTGTACGGGGAACCATACACTCTCTGAGTTTGATGTTCCTGAAGTCAATAGCGTTTTGAAACATTTGAATTTCCTGAGTTACTTCCTGCGTGTGGTCTAAATCCTGAGAGTATTCTTTAAGGTAATGGTCAAGGTCAATAAGACTAAAAACCAGGTGGTCGCGCGAAAACTGAATCCTGACAAATCTCTTCAGCACAAATTCCGAAAAACCGATAAAGATCTGAATTACAGGGTAAAAGGTGTAATAAAAGATGGCCACCGGAACCGCAAAAAAGTAAAGAACCTGGTTTGGATTGATCCTGAAAAGTACCTTCGGAATAAATTCAGCTACAAATAAGACGATCAGGGTAGCAATGATTGTTTGGATAAGAAGTAACCAAAACTCAGTTTGTATTAGTGGAGGCAGAAGGTTATGGATTGGTTCTTCGAGAACTTTTGCCATCAAAATTCCAAAAATGACCAGTACGACATTGTTTCCAAGAAGCATCGCTCCAATAAACTTGGATGGGATACGGATAAATCTTGAAAGTATTCTGGCGGCCAGACTCCCGTTATTTTTATCTACTTCGATTCTGAGGCGATTTGCGCTGATAAAAGCGATCTCCATACCTGAGAAAAATGCGGATAAAAGCAGCGACAGTATTATAAAAAGGTAGTCAATCATCAATCAGGCTCATTTTCTTCGATGGTAAACATTCCGCGCGGATTTCGCAGCGAATAGGATTTGAGGTTTTCATCAGCATCAAAGCCGTCGCCGTAAAGCACTCCATCCGGGGTTGTTCTTTTCACGAAGACGTTGGAATAGATTTTCTGTTGCTTTCGGTCCCAGATAATATGCTCGGTGTTAAGGGTTTCATTTTTATCAAAATTGTTGATAACCACATCATTTTTCACCTCCATAATTCTTGTTTCTTCCCAGCTCACGCCATAGTCAGCGGTAAGAGTGGTTTTCACATTCATGGCTGAATCATAAAAATGAAGTTCGAGACCTTCGGGGAACTCAAGGTGTGGCGTCTCCTCGAGGTAGCGGTTGAGCTTTGGAGTGACTAGTTTAACCACTAATTTTCCCGAATCACTGTAAATCAGTTCGATATCCGAAGCTGTTTCGATCGGAGCATTTTCGTCAATGGTGAGGGAAGTAATGGTTTTCATGTCGTTTTTACATGAAAAGATCATTGCTCCTGCAAAAACAAGAGCAATGATCCTTGCAAAATTTCCTGCTATATTTTTTTGGCTTGCGTTCACATTGGCGAAAAGGTCGCACCGGGGGTTTTGTTATTTTACGGCTCTTACCTTTGTTCGTTCGTTGATCCAGCATTCAACGGTGTAATCATCACCCTCTTTCAGGTCGTAAAAGAAAATGGTTTCAGAACTTGGGAATTGCTGGGAATAAGTAGAAATTCTGCTTTGTGCTATTTCTGCTACTTCAGGATCTACCTGTCTGGCACGTGCATATTTGTCAACAGCGGCCCAGTAGGCTACTTTTTTGGTAAGGTCGTTATCTCCGCAATCATGGGCGCTGGAGGCATACATATCCCCAATCGAGATAAATACCTGACCATTATTGGGCTTAATTTCAAGTGATTGTAACGCAAATTTTCGCGCTGTCGGATAGTTTTTTAGCTGACGATAAACGTTGGACATCATAAAAAGGATATCAGCTTTCAGCATCTCATTGTCAATTTTCAGTGCCTCTTCAAGATAAGGGAGACTTTCGGTGAACTTCTCTTTTTTGATCAGCATTTTTCCAATCATCAGGCTTGAATTTGGCGATGGCTCCAACTCATTCAGTTTAACTGAAGCATGAAAAAACAAATCTGAGTCGGTGCAGCCTTTGCTGTCGAGCATGGCTGTCATTTTTTTCAAAAGTTCGACATCATTCGGGGTTTGGTCAAATTTTGTCTGATAGATACCGATCAGATCTTCGCAGGTGGCATAAGGTTCGAATGAAACATCTATGCTGCCTTTTACATTTTGCCATGATGCAAGGGCTTCAGCGTCGTTTTTGCTGGCTTGTATGTTGAAATCCACAATTTGCATCAGTTGGTCATAAACCTCGACAACAGTAATTTTTTCCAACGAACCATCGTCAACCATTCGTGTGACAGATCGAAAGTAGTAAGCCAGCACGAAGGATTCGGATTCGTTACCCTGTAATTCTACAGATCTTTTAAAGATCGGGTAGGCCTGTTTGTAAGCATCCGGGCGATACTTGGCAAGATCAGACCCTTTACGTCCCAACACAAAGCCTTCACGTCCAAAGCTTGCAATTCTCTGATCGTGAATCATTAAAAGTGTATCAACATATTTATCCTTTGCCTCTTCTGATTTTTCTTTTTTCATGAAATATTCCATGATGGCAGCACCGTCAATGTATGTGTTTTGAGAAGCTGCCGGACAATTGAGAAATACCCACCGCCAGGGGGTTAAAGCGTCGTAAACAGCCTTACTGGTAAACCCGCTGGCCCGCCATTGTTTGTAAAACTCGCGGTAAAGTGATAGATTCATTACGCAGGTAGCGCTGTCGCTTCCATATTTGCCGGGGTCCTGCTGTAATAACAATTGCGCTGTAGAGGTTCTGATTCCGCTTTCAGCGCTGAGTGAAACTGAGAAGGTGAGAAGCAATAGTAAACCGATTGCTGAAGATTTGATTACTGATTTCATTGCATTGAAGTTTTTGTTGGTATTTGCTCGATTTATTGGATTTCAGTGAAATGGGTTAGTAATACTTACGTTTAACAAACCATCTTTCCCAAACCGACACGCCCAGATTGATCTTTATGTAGTTGTTCTGATAGAGATTGTTTTCTGTTGTACCGTACTTTCCTATTTCAATTCCTAAGTTCAGTGTTGTTAAAGAACGAGGTAACGGGAAGCCAAATCCAAAACTGATACCAAAATCTTTAATATGTGTATCGCGCAAAAATAAATAGGTTTCGTGATACCTGAACCCGGCTCTGTATTTTACTTTTTTCCAGTATCCATCAATTGAGCGGTCGCTTGGGAAATATTCGCCACCAACGGAAACCTGAAAGTCGTTTACCAATGAGTCCTGTACGCCGAATGCTTTGAATTTGCTCCAGTTCTGCCAGTCAACATCGGCGCCAATCATCCATTTTTGTTTGTTTTTCAACATGATACCCAAGCCATATTTTTCAGGGATCACTATATCGCCGCGTCTGAAATCATAGTCAATTGTGTCGCGAAATGATTCAATCCCGATGGCGGTGGAAAAGAAGGAGCGAACCAGGTACTTGCGCTCTGCCGAAATATTCTGCGAAGGGGCAAATATTCCCCCCACTCCGAGCGTCATTCCGTTATTGAGCAGCTTCTGGTATTGAAATCCAAAATCGAAATAGAGATCACCAACATCCACATGATTGTCAACACGGGTGTTGATTAATCCGATGGAGTCTGGAAAAAAGACAGCGGATGCTCTGACGGATTTGCCAAACATGTATGAGGTTCTAAGCCCGACCGATAGGTTTTTATGGATTAGCAACGAAGTGCCAAGGAAAAACTCGTTGGCGCCGCCCGTACCTTCAAAATAGAATCCTGTTCGTCCGATATTCTCAACAATTTCGTCATCAACCACTTTGTAGCCCACATTACTGTAAGGTGTAAGCCCAACGCTTGCTTTTATTCTTTTCGAAATCGGAAACCCGAACAAAAGATAACCGAGAGTGGCAAAGTTGGTTTTTCTCGAAAGTTCATCGGAAGTAACATTGCCGAACATACTAACGATCCCGCCGTCAAAAACAAAGGAAAGAGTGTCGAGACCTGCGTTGGCTGCCGGATTGTAAGGATTTACGTGCTGTGGGCTGCTGATAGCATTCGCGATGCCACCCATCGAGAAGTTGTAGGTTGATTTGCGTGGCGCCAGCTCGCCCATTCCGAAACGCGAGTAAGGCGAATTTATGTTGACCTGAGAATAGCCAACTACGGCCATGATCAAAAATGCTAAAAGAAGAATTAAGCGCTGATGTCCTTTCCTATTGCTTCCTGACATTAAAATCCAATATTACATTTAGGCCGGTAAGAACCAAATTTTCGGCTGCAAAGATGCGATTTTTTAGCCTTTCCTTAAAATAATTCATGTCGCCTCCCGAAAGAATTACCTGTAAATCATCATACAACCACTGGTATTTGTCAATTATCGCCTCAATTTCGGCTACCGATCCAATTAAAACTCCTGACAAAATCGACGTTTCAGTAGTGCTGCCGATGATTTCAACATCTTCCAGAGGGCTTATTAACGGCAGCTTCCCGGTGAAAGTATGCAATGCTCTGAACCGCATCTTGATCCCTGGTGAAATCGAGCCCCCGTGGTATTGACCTTTAAAGTCAATAAAATCGTAAGTGATGCAGGTCCCGGCGCCAATCACAAGGCAATTTTTTCCTGAAAAAATAGATGCGGCCGCTACAACCATTGATAAACGATCTTTTCCCAGTGTCTCAGGGGTTTTATAAAGATTGGTGATCGGAACCGGCGTGGTATGATCCAGCGAAATGTGATCAAATTGGCTGTCGAGGTAAGCTGCTACATCTTCAGGGATGTCTATCACACTGGAAGTGATGGCATTCGAAATTGCCATTCCTGAAGAAAGCACATCCAGATTATCTGTGGTTAAATTGGGAACCTTAATTAATGCAATAACTTTTCCGTTTTCAAAAATGGCTGCTTTGGTCAGCGTGTTGCCGAAATCAATAATCAGCCTCGGGCCGGTAATTCTGTTATCTTTGCTATTGATACTCATTTACAGTGATTTAAACATCAAATCGTTCGCAAAAGTAATTTATACTTTTTTTAAATTAGGGTAAAACAAAAAAAAATTCACCGATAATATAAAAAGAGGTTATTTTTGCAACCTCAATCCATCAAGGTACCATAGCTCAGTTGGTAGAGCAACGGACTGAAAATCCGTGTGTCCCTGGTTCAATTCCAGGTGGTACCACTAAAAAGCCTGTAAACGTTTGGTTTACAGGCTTTTGCTTTTTCAAACTGATAATTTGATAATGTATTGCTCTGGTGAATTGCTCCGGTGAGTTGCTCCCGGCTTTAGCCCGGAGACAAAAGATCAAACAACAAAATGAAAGGGCTTTATCCCAAAATAGAAAGGATGGGCTAAAGCCCCAAAACAGAGGAACATTGTTTTTTTTATCTCTGGCATGAATGCCAGAGCAATCTGCGACTACCAGAGGAATTTATAAATGCAGGCTCAGAGATACAGGTGTTAAATCAAAAATTCCCGTACTTCAACTTTTCACTACTTTTGAATCCGGGATTTCCACCATGAAAAAACTTAAAATCAAGGCAAAGGAGTTGAAAAAAATCGGTTTCAGTGATGGCCGTCAGCTATCGCTTGCAATCAGATTGATAGAAGAAAACTACAAGCGTGAAGACAAAACCAAGGCGCTTGGCCTGCTCGAGGAATTGCTGATTGACCCCGGGAAGTTTGCAAGTCATGAGGTATTTTCGGAATTGGTGGAATTGATTAACTCAATGGATTCCAAACCGGTATCAAAAAAATCAGGCAAGCCCGGTTTGCGCAAAACTGCCATTGATTTTATGATTTACGGCGAAGATGGCATTGACCAGGAAACCCTTCAACAGATGTACACTGCGATGAAGATCCCTGTGGTAGTAAAGGGTGCGCTGATGGCTGATGCACATTTGGGGTACGGTTTGCCAATTGGCGGAGTGGTGGCCGCTTACAACGCTGTGATGCCTTACGCCGTTGGTATGGACATCGGCTGCCGGATGTGCATGACCATTTATCCTGAGCCTCCGCAGATTATCGAAAAAAATTCGGATTCCCTCAAAAAGATCCTGATTGAAAACACACGTTTTGGGCTGGGTGAATTTAAAGACATCGGCAACCACGAACTTATGGAGCGCAAGGAGTTCACGGAGATTAAATTCCTGAAATCGCTTGCTAAAACATTTTACGATCAGTTGGGGACATCCGGCCATGGAAATCATTTTGTGGACATGGGTTATATAGTTGTTAATCAGGATTCCAAAGAGCTTGGCATTCGTGCCGGGGAGTATTTTGCTATCCTTTCGCACTCCGGTTCAAGAAACTTCGGTTCTGAAATAGCAAAACATTACACCGGGATAGCGCAGAAAAAGCTCGGCATTGGCGGCGATGGCGCCAAGTTGGCCTGGCTCGATCTGGATAGCGAGGAGGGTCAGGAATATTGGCAGGCAATGACCCTTGCGGGTGACTACTCAGCAGCCAACCATCGGATCATTCACGGGAAGCTGTCAAAAGCATTAGGCAGCAAACCCTTGAAAATTGTTGAAAATCATCACAATTTTGCCTGGAAAGAGCAGCTTTTGGATGGTCGTTCGATGATCATTCATCGCAAAGGCGCCACCCCGGCCAATATAGGCGATTTGGGAATCATCCCCGGAAACATGGTTTCGCCTGCATTTATAGTTAAAGGTAAAGGAAATGAGGAGTCGCTCAATTCAGCTTCGCATGGCGCCGGCAGGCTGATTTCGCGAAATGTCGCCAAAAAGACAATCACACAGGAGAGCATGAAAAAACTCCTCAAAAAGCACGGTGTTGAGCTGATTGGCGGCGCTTTGGACGAATCTCCATTAGCCTACAAAGATATTCACCGTGTGATGGAAGCGCAGAAAGATCTTGTGGATGTCCTGGCGCTTTTTTACCCAAAAATTGTGCGTATGGAATAACTGATCTATCAAAAACTACCTACTTTTAATCTCAAAAGTGAGTTTTTGCATTTAACCTGGCATTGAAAAAAACCAAACCGTTTTACAATGAAAAAAGTGATCTTTGCGTCCGTATTAATTCTGTGGCTTATGAATTCTTGTCATAATTCAGGGGAAATTGATGATAAATCCAGAGCGCTTCGCTACCTTGCCCTTGGAGATTCTTACACCATTGGAGAAGGTGTGCACAGTGATGAAAATTTTCCTGCTATACTGGCTTCTGCTTTGGAAGCTCATAAGCAGGTTAAAATCGAAACCAAAATCATCGCCAAAACCGGATGGACAACCGGTCAGCTGAATACTGCCATCGAACAGACTCAGCCCGACAGCTCTTACCAGTTGGTTACTTTATTAATAGGGGTGAACAATCAATACCGCGGACTGGATAAAACGCAGTACCGGCTTGAGTTCAGGGAACTGCTGCAAAAAGCCGTTGCCTTTGCCGGAAGCGGCGCCACCAGGGTCGTTGTTTTGTCGATCCCTGATTATGGGGTAACCCCCTTTGCTGCCAATATGAATCCACAGAAAATCAGCGATGAGATTGACGCTTTCAATGCAATCAATTTTGATGAAACCCAAAAAACCGATGCTCATTACATCAATGTAACCGATATTTCACGTCTGTCAGCTGATGACAAATCCCTTTTGGTGGGCGACAGCCTTCATCCCTCAGGGAAAATGTACCAGCTGTGGGTTGAGAAAATATTACCAGTAGCTGAGGCAGTTCTTAAGGTTAAAAAGACTGACTGAAATGATGAAGAACATCTTTTTGCCGGATTTGGACTTTGCCTTAAGCCTTGATAATCAGGATTCTTTGAGAGATTTTCGAAATCACTTTTATCTCCCTGAAAAAAATCTGATTTACCTCGATGGCAATTCGCTTGGAAGATTGCCTATTGCTACCCGTGAATTGCTGCAACGCAGTGTGGATTTTGAATGGGGTCAGCGATTGATACGAACATGGAACGAAGGCTGGTTTGATCTTCCCGGAAAAATCAGCGCTAAAATTGCGCAGGTCATTGGCGCTGAGGAAGATGAAGTAGCTTGTTGCGATTCCACTTCGATCAACCTCTACAAATTGGCGTGGGCGGCTGTGAGTCTGCAAAAGGGGCGCAAACGAATTGTGAGCGATGTTTTGAACTTTCCTACCGATCTCTATGTGCTTCAAAGTGTTATCAATCAATTCGGGAATCAGCATGAGCTTGCGCTGGCGCCTTCCACCGATGGTATTTCAGTCAGCCTGCATGATCTTGAGCAGATTATTAACGAGGATACCGCCCTGGTCGTGCTGTCGCATGTGGCTTTTAAGAGTGCTTTCCGCTACGATATGCAGCTGGTAAATGAGCTTGTTCATCGCAAAGGCGCTTTGATAATCTGGGATCTGAGCCACGCTGCCGGGGCTGTTCCGCTGGCACTTAATACAGCCGGCGCCGATATGGCCGTTGGTTGCACCTATAAATATTTAAACGGAGGACCAGGTTCACCCGCTTATCTTTATGTGAACCGGAAATTGCACGAAAAGCTTACCTCCCCGGTCTGGGGTTGGTTTGGTGACGCCCGGCCGTTCGACTTTGATCATCAATACGTTCCTGCTGCCGGGATTGGGAAATTTATGATCGGAACGCCGCCAATTCTCTCGCTTGCTGCCATCGAGCCGGGATTGGATCTGATAATTGCTGCAGGGATGGAGAGAATCAGAGAAAAAAGCCGGCTCCAGACAGAGTTTCTGATATTTCTTGCAGATAATTTTCTTATCCCAATCGGTTTTGCATTTGGTACTCCACTCGACGCCGATGCACGCGGGTCACATGTTTCGTTGCAACACCCGGAAGCTTTCAGGATCTGCCAGGCGCTCATCAACCCAATGGATAATCATCCGGTAATAATTCCCGATTTCAGGGCGCCAGACAACATACGTATTGGAATTACACCGCTCTACACCAGCTTTGCGGAAATTTACCTGGCTATCAAAAGGGTGGAGGAAATCGTAAAGGGTGAGATTTTCAAAAACTGCTCTGAACAAAGACCGGCAGTTACTTAGTCGCCATCAATATTGCTGAAAGCCCCGACTGGCCTTATTCATCCAGTCCGGGGCGGACAAAGTTTCGGGCTTCGGGGAAAAGTGTTTCAGTCTCCAGGCGAATTGCTTCTAACTCCTGCTGACGCTGACTGATGAAATCCCTGTCCTGTTTCAGGTTGCGCCTCAAAATGCGCCAGGCTTCCAGCGACCGGTCTATGGAAACGAGCACCAGTTTTGCTGTTCCGTTCATGTCGTAAACCATGAATTCGTTTTCCATCTGGTCATAATAACCGGTGATTGCCCGCCTGATTTTGAGGTAAATTACAATATTGTACCTAAACAGAATTTCAAATGCATTAATCATTTCGTCCGATCTTCCCTTTGCTATCCAGTGTGTGAGGTTATTTTCAAATCCCTTGTGCTTTTCATCCAGCCAACTGCGGGAAACTTTTGTGAACTGATCAGTCTGTAGCATCAGAGGATGACGATGTGCTTTTTTACCTGGGGAAAAGAAATCATCTCCACTTTCGTAATCATCATCCCAACCTGTTTCATCGAATGCCACTCCCAATTCATTGTTGTCCTCTGTAATATCTTGAAATTCATTAATTTCAACTCGATCATCAAGTGCATTTTCCGGTTCATCAAGTATTTTATCGAAGTCCTTCATGATAGCAAAATGCTTGCATTTATCAGTAAAGCTGCATCGTTCGCACCAGGTATCGCAAAAATTATCAATACCGATGATAAATTCATCTTCACTGGCCTGGGGAATATCATCATCCTTGAGAATGCCTGCGCTTGAAATATCTTCACGCCGGGTGCCAAAGCCCTCCAGGTCAATACGTTCGTTTATCTTATTCCCTGTTTCAATACACAAATCACAATACCCTGTAAAAAGACAATTTTTCGGGTTGAAATCGCAAAACTCAATATGAAAATAACCATTTTTGGAGTAAGGATAGTTATTTTCCCAAATAGTACGTAAGGCTTTGTATTTCAGATCATAAGGTGCTTTTAAGGGAAATTCGGGAATAAAATGCCAGGCATCCAGTAAATGAATCAGGGCGTTAGTTACCAGCTTTAGGTGCATGCTATTCAGCTTTTCAGGAGAAGGAAGCATAGCAAGGGGAATCCCGACAATTTCCGAGAGTTTTTCTTCAGTGGCATTGAGTTCGCTTTCTATCTCATCAAAAGGATCTTCATCATAAAAACCAGGCAGTAATTCGTCATCAGACGCAGGAACCCCCGGAGCATTTTGTGCGGCCTGCCGAATGTCGTCTACCAATTGTTCGATGTATCTGTTCATTTTCGTAGAAGCGAATAGCATTGATGAGCCAAAACTAATTTATTTCGGACTATTGACAACAAATCAGCAGATAAATTCAAATTATGCTTCGGAAAGATACCGCTATTGTATTGCTTGTCGTTATTCGGTTTTCATTACTAAAATCATTATTTATCACAACAATCAGGTACAGAGGGCTGGAGCGGGAGTTCAGGTTTGCTGCCACACGCAGCAGCGGACCGGGCGGGCAGAATGTAAACAAGGTCAACACCAAAGCTGAGCTGCGGTTTCCTGTAGTTGATTCGGCGCTCCTGACCGAAGATGAGAAGGATAAGATACTCCTCAAACTCGCCAACCGGATCAACGATGAGGGCGTGTTGGTTTTGTCTTCCGGAGAAAGCCGCTCGCAGCTGAAAAACAAAGAGTTGGTTGTAAAGAAGTTTTACCGGCTGCTCGATATTGCCTTGAAAGAGCAAAAACATCGCATTCCCATCCGATTGCCAGCATCGTTGCGCCGGAAGCGTCTGGAAGAGAAGCGCAGACGGGCAGAGAAGAAAAACCTAAGAAAACCGCCAAATCAGGAATAAAGATGCTGCGTTTCATCCTTGAGAGAAAAACCCTTTTATGGAAGTTTTCAATGCAAACAGTCGGAGTCGGCAGTGGGTAGTTGGCAGTCATAAGTCATTAGTCGGCAGTCGGCAGTATCACATTCCCATCACCCCAATTACCCATTTCCCCAATTACCCATCACCCCATTAACCCATGACCCCAACGCCCCATTCCAACAAGAGTTAATTTCCGGCAAATCGCCCTATAAGTTCTGCCAGCCGGGTGGAGTAACCCATCTCGTTGTCGTACCAGGCCACTACCTTCACCAGCTTGTTCTTATCCCCCAAAACCGCTGTTAGCTGCGCGTCAAACACTGCCGAATGGGTGTTGCCAATTACATCCGTGCTAACGATCGGGTCTTCGGTGTATTGAAGAATCCCTCTGAGGCTCCCGTCAGCCGCCTCTTTGAAATGTTGGTTGATCTCTTCGATGCTGGTGGATTTTTTCAAAGTGCAGGTAAAATCAGTCAGAGAGCCATCGGGCACAGGAACACGGATACCTGCCCCTCCGAGGTTGTGGATTAGATGCGGGAAAATCCTGGTGGCGGCTTTTGCAGCGCCGGTAGTAGTTGGAACTATGGAATAAGCGGCTGCACGTCCGCGCCGGAGATCCTTGTGAGGCGCATCAAGCAGGTGCTGATCCCTGGTGTAGGAATGCACGGTGGTGATGAAACCCTTATCGATACCCCAGTTTTTATCGAGGATCATGATAAGCGGCGCCACGTTGTTGGTAGTGCATGAGGCGTTGCTTAGGATGGGAACATTCCAGTTGATCTGGTGATCATTAACGCCCAACACAACATATTGAATATCATCACTTTCGCCTTTTGCAGGAGCAGAAATCACCACTTTGCGGGCGCCGGCAGCAAGGTGCTTTGCTGCATCTGCTTTACAGGTAAAATTGCCGGTGGATTCCACCACAACGTCAATGTCCAGATCTTTCCAGGGAATGAGCTCAGGTTGGGCAATGTTGAGTACGACTATTTTTTTGTTGTTGATGATCAGGTGATTCTGATCGTATTCAACGGTTCCCGGAAACGACCTGTGCACCGAATCGTATTTTAGCAAGTGACATAAGGTGTGAGGATCTGTAAGATCATTGATAGCAACCAGTTCCAGGTGCTCGAAGCGCTGCAACTGGCGGCAAAATACCCGTCCGATGCGGCCAAATCCGTTGATGGCAATCCTGATTTTCTTCATTTTCAAAGTAAAAATTGTAATTTTGTCCGGTGATTTTTTTGAAACGGTGCAAAATTACCATTAATCTGCCCCTGATACATTTTCAAGCCTAAAATCATCTAAATCAATAATTAATCTATTTATCAATGGAACATGTAAAGAAGTACATCGAGGAGAACAAAGACCGCTTTTTGTCGGAGTTGTTCGAACTGATCAGCATCCCCTCTATCAGCTCCATCCAGGATCACAAAGAGGATATGGTAAAAGCTGCTGAGCAATGGAAAAAATTTATCCTGGCTGCCGGCGCCGACAAGGCCGAAGTGATGCCCAGCGATGGTAACCCTGTAGTTTACGGCGAAAAGATCATTGATCCGAAAAAGCCTACCGTGCTGGTTTACGGCCATTACGACGTAATGCCGGTTGACCCGATCGAGCTGTGGAAGTCGGATCCTTTCAAGCCGGAAGTGCGGGATGGAAAGATTTATGCCCGCGGCGCCGACGACGATAAAGGCCAGGCTTTCATGCACGCAAAAGCCTTTGAACTGATGGTAAAAACCAACACTTTGCCCTGCAATGTTAAGTTTATGATCGAAGGGGAAGAAGAGATCGGCTCGCCCAACCTGGGAAAATTCTGCGAAAAACACAAAGAGATGCTGAAGGCTGATGTGATTCTTGTTTCGGACACAAGTATGATTGCACAGGATATTCCTTCGATCACTTCAGGCTTGCGTGGCCTGGCTTACATGGAGGTTGAAGTTACCGGCCCCAACCGCGATCTCCATTCCGGTCTTTACGGCGGTGCAGTGGCCAACCCGATCAACGTTCTGGCAAGAATGATCGCTCAGTTGCAGGACGTGAATTTCAAAATTACGGTTCCCGGATTTTACGATGATGTAATCGAAGTGTCGCTGGCAGAGCGCGCCGAAATGGCCAAAGCTCCTTTCAATCTCAATGCTTACAAGCAATCTATTGACATCAGCGAGATTGAAGGCGAAGCTGGCTACACAACTCCCGAACGCACCGGAATCAGGCCTTCGCTGGATGTAAACGGCATTTGGGGAGGCTACACCGGAGAGGGCGCCAAAACCGTTATCCCGTCAAAAGCCTACGCAAAAATCTCTATGCGACTGGTTCCCAACCAGGATCACAAGAAGATTGCCGACCTATTTGCAAAATATTTCGAAAGCATAGCTCCAAAATCAGTAAAAGTAAAAGTTACCGAGCTGCATGGCGGTTTCCCGTACGTTTCGCCAACCGACATGATAGCATACCTTGCCGCTGAAAAAGCCTACACCGAAACTTTTGGTAAAAAACCGGTTCCGGTGCGCAGCGGTGGAAGTATCCCGATCATTTCTACCTTCGAAAAAATCCTCGGCCTAAAATCAATCCTGATGGGTTTTGGACTCGAATCGGATGCAATTCACTCACCCAATGAAAATTACCCGTTGTTCAACTTCTACAAAGGAATCGAAACCATTCCTTACTTCTATAAATATTACACCGAAATGATGGCTGAATAAGCCTGATTTCCAGCCGACAATAAGCTGCCTTTCTCAACCGGGAGGCAGCTTTTTTATTTAATGCCTGATTTGCCCAAAAACCAATCTGGAATTTCTTGAGTATTTTTGCAGCGTTTTAAACAGCCCCCAATGATGAATGCTAACAACGAATCATTTAAGAGAGACCTGGATGAGTTGATCAGAATGCTCAAACAGATCAAAGCCAATGTGAACGATCCACGCTTCGATCATCTTGATCCTTTTATGAGGCAAAGCATTGATTTTGTGATCAGTAACTACGAAAATATTAAAGATAATATCTCAGTTCAAATGCTCGATTCGATGGGAATTCAATTCCAGCACATGATCCGGCAGTTTCTCGAGATAATGAAAAGCGATCTTGGCGAAGCGTATGTTCCACAAAATCAACTGCCTGAAACCCCTCAAAAACAAATCACCTATGAACCTCCCGTGCTAACTACAAGCATTGATATCGAAGAAAGGATAAGGTTGATTGATGATATGCTGAAACGCCCCGGCCTGAATGATGAAGCGATTGACAAGCTGCTCGACGAACGGAATCATTTGTTGAGTTTGCAAAAAGGAGATAGTAAAGAGTAGAAAACGCTGCCGGTTTATTTTGGCGCTACCCTGATCATGTAAATGCTTAATAACCCGTAAATTATATTGGGAATCCACACAGCAAGCATGGGTGGAACTCCGCCAACTGCGGCAAACACCTGGCTAACCTGCATAAACAGAATGTAGGAAAATGTGAGCGCAATGCCAACTCCGAGGTGCATTCCAATCCCGCCGCGCACCTTGCGGCTGGAAAGCGAAACGCCTATCAGGGTCAGAATCAGGGTGGAAAAAGGGAAAGCATACCGGCGATATTGCTCTACCCGGTATTCGTTCACTTTGGGTGAGCCGCGTAAACGTTCCTTTTCGATGAACGCCTTCAGCTCAAAATAATCCATCGTTTTGATGTCGTCGCTGATGATGGTAAACTCCGAAGGATGCAGGTTGAGCGTCGTGTCCATCTCCAGCCCCTTCACCAACCTCTCTCTATCCCCCTCGATAGTGCGCGTGTAATAATTGTTGATGCGCCATTGGCTGGTTTCCGGCACCCAGCTAAAGCGGTCGGAGTTAATTTTAAAAATCAACTTGCCCTCAATGTCAAATTGCTCCAGAGAGAACTTCTGGCCGGTTTTAGTAGAGGTATTGAAACTTTCGACATAAATAAAAACCCCCGGATTAATCTGCATGTGGATGTTCATGTCCTCGTTGCGGATTGGGTTCTTGATGTAGGTTTTTTCGAATTCCCACAGCGTTTTATTGGTGTTGGGAATGATGAAGTTGGCCAGGATCAGGGATAAAATTCCAATGAATGCAGCCGAAATAAAATAGGGATGAAGAAATCTTCTGAAACTGATACCGCTGCTCAGGATGGCCACTATCTCGGTGTTTGAGGCCATTTTGGATGTAAAGAAAATCACTGAGATAAAGGTGAACAGGTAGCTGAACATGTTCACAAAGAAGGGGATAAAATTGAGGTAGTATTCGAAGACGATGGCTCGGAAAGGCGCCTCTTTTTCGAGGAAATCGTCAATTTTTTCAGAAAGATCAAAAATGATGATCACCACCGAAAGCAGAGCAATGGAGTAGAAAAACGTCCCCAAAAACTTTCGGATAATATAAAGGTCAATGATTTTCATGGTGATCTTAGCGGTTATTAACTCATTGCCAACCTGAAAATTATAGCCTGTTGCTCAATTTTGGAATCATTACCGATTTCCACCCGGCAAAAGTTCCTTCGATGATTTTTTCGCGGGCGGTTTTTACCAGCCAAAGGTAAAAGGCGATGTTGTGCAGGCTGGCAATCATCGGCGCAAGGTATTCGTTGGAGGCGAAAAGATGCCGGAGGAATGATTTTGAGTAGGCCAGATCTACAAACGAGGTTCCGTTGGGATCAATAGGGGAGAAGTCGTTTTTCCATTTTTCGTTCTTCATGTTCATAATGCCTTCGCTGGTGAAAAGCATCGCATTGCGGCCGTTACGGGTAGGCATCACGCAGTCGAACATGTCAATTCCCAGGGCAATGCTCTCGAGAATGTTCACCGGAGTACCCACACCCATGAGGTACCGGGGGCGATGGTCGGGCAGAATGCCACAAACCAGCTCAGTCATTTCGTACATCATTTCGGCCGGTTCGCCCACCGACAGCCCGCCAATAGCATTTCCGGCGGCATCTTTGCCCGAAATATATTCCGCCGAACGTTTACGCAGATCCGCAAAAGTGCTGCCCTGTACTATCGGGAAAAGGGTTTGTTCGTATCCATACTTTGTCCCGGTCTTTTCGAAATGGCTGATGCAGCGATCCAGCCATCGGTGTGTGAGTTCGAGGGATTTTGAAGCATAGTCGTACTCGCATGGCCAGGGTGTACATTCATCGAAAGCCATCATGATATCAGCGCCAATGGTACGCTGGATCTCCATCACGTTTTCTGGTGTAAAAAGGTGCTTCGATCCGTCAATGTGCGAGCGGAAATGAGCCCCTTCTTCCTTGATTTTTCGCTGCGCTGATAACGAAAAAACCTGGTATCCACCACTATCGGTGAGTATGGGTTTGCTCCAGCCGTTAAATCTGTGCAACCCGCCGGCTTGCTCTAAAACACCCAACCCTGGCCTCAGGTACAGATGGTAGGTGTTGCCCAGAACGATCTCGGCGCCAGCATCATCGGCCACATCCCTGAAATGGATGGCCTTCACGGTGCCGGCAGTTCCCACAGGCATAAAGATCGGAGTGTGAATAATGCCGTGGTCGGTGGTAATGGTTCCTGCGCGGGCGGAACTCTTCGGATCACGGGATTCGATGTTGAATTGCATCAGGTTGCTCGGCTATTATAAATTCGGGCAAAAATAGGGTTTTTGGGTGGATGGGATTGTGCCGGAATGCGGGATTGTATGAAAGAATGGGGTTTGATGACTACCAAAGATTTTTTTGAACGGCGATACTTAGCGATTTGAATTCATTAACCTGCAACCTAACGGAAATCATTGTTATTTTCAGTATCCATAAGCAATGGTTTTTGTTGCTTTAAAAAGAAAAAGCCTTGCAAATCATTGAAATACAAGGCTTTTGGCGTACCCGAGGCCGGAATCGAACCGGCACGAGAAAAATCTCATTGGTTTTTGAGACCAACGCGTCTACCAATTCCGCCACTCGGGCAGGATTTTAAAAAGAACTTGAAATTCAGCTTGTTACTTGCTCCAGCAAAAGTAGGGCTGAATTTTGAGGCTGCAAAAATATTAATTTCCGCCATGGTAAAACAAATTGGGTAACTAATTTTTGAGCTGAAAAAAGAATTGTTGTACTTTCGCAGCCCAAATCAATCAAAAAAACCTCAATCTCATGGCATCCAACGTTAACATTTTCTCCGGCGATGGTTCAAGGTATCTTGCCGAAAGAATTGCTGCTGCCTATGGAAAGGAACTTGGTAAATCAACCATAAGTCATTTTATGGACGGGGAATACCAGCCATGTTTTGAGGAAACCATCAGGGGTAATGATGTTTTTCTTGTTCAATCCACCAATCCACCCGCCGATAATATCCTCGAACTGCTACTACTGATTGATGCCGCCAAGCGTGCTTCAGCAAAGCGAGTGGTTGCGCTGATTCCCTATTTTGGTTTTGCCAGACAGGACCGAAAAGACAAGCCCCGGGTGAGTATCGGCGCCAAACTGATGACCAATCTGTTGGTTGCTGCCGGTGTTGACCGGATCATCACCATGGACCTTCACTCCGACCAGATACAGGGATTTGTGGACATTCCGGTGGATCACATGTATGCATCATCCATCTTTGTTCCGCACCTGAAGAAAATGGAATTACCCAACCTAACCATGGCTTCACCTGATACTGGAGGTACTAAACGCGCTGCGGCATACGCCAAGTTTCTCAACACCGACCTGGTAATCTGTTTCAAGCACCGTGAAGTAGCCAACCAGGTGTCATCTCTTAGGATTATCGGCGATGTGAAGGACAAAGACATTGTGCTGGTTGACGATATCATTGATACAGCCGGAACCATAACCAAAGCTGCCGACATGATGATGGACATGGGAGCCTCGAGTGTAAGAGCAGTGTGTACTCATCCGGTATTTTCGGGAGATGCCATGGAGAAAATCGAAAAATCGGCACTCACCGAAGTTTTAGTTACCGACACACTCAACAGAGAACAAAAAGGTAAAATTACTGTTCTCTCTACCGCAGAAATTTTTGCCGACGTTATCAAACGGGTGCACAAAAACAAATCTATCAGCACTCATTTTGATTTTCTGGCAATGTTATAATCACTTTTATTTATTCAATTTAATCATTAATTCATGAAAACAGTATCATTGAGCGGTTCTCTGAGAGAGAACGTAGGGAAAAAAGATGCTAAAAAGCACCGCAGGGAGGGCAACGTTCCATGCGTGTTGTACGGGGGCGGTGAACAAATCCATTTTGCCGTACCCGAAAAGAGTTTTAAAGAAATCATCTTCACTCCGAACAGTTACATTATTGAATTGCACGTAGGATCGAAGAAGTACAATGCAATCCTGAAGGAAGTTCAGTACCATCCGGTTTCCGACATTATCCTTCATGTTGACTTTCTGCAGATTTTTGACGACAAACCAGTGGCGATTTCAGTTCCGCTGCGTCTTACGGGTACATCCAAAGGAGTACTCCGTGGAGGTAAACTGATTCGTAAGTATAGAAAACTGAAAGTCAAAGGGTTGCCAAAATATTTACCCGATGAAGTAGTTGTGGATATTACCAGCCTTAATGTGAACGAAACCAGAAAAGTGTTGGATATGAAACTGGATAACATCGAGTTTCTTGATCCTCCGACTTCTATTGTTGTGGCGGTGAAAGCTGCAAGAGCGCTTGCTGCTGACGAAGAAGAGGCCGGTGAGGAGGCTGCCGGATAATCCAAAAGCAATAACTCTGATAATTTCAGAAAAGGCACGGAGCGCGTCAAATTGGCTTTGTGCCTTTTTTATTCTTTACTTCTGATGAAATATCTGATTACAGGACTGGGCAACATCGGCGACGAATACGCCAACACCCGACACAATGTGGGATTTCTGGTGCTCGATGCACTGGAGCAGGAATTGAAAAGCACTTTTTCGGTACAGCGTCATGCTTATCAAACGGAAGGTCGTATTAAGGGCCGGCAGCTAATTCTTATCAAACCAACCACTTACATGAATCTGAGTGGGAAAGCAGTAAAATACTGGCTGGAGAAAGAGAATATTCCCATCGAAAATTTCCTGGTAGTAGTAGATGACATCGACCTGGATGTAGGTGTACTCCGCCTCAGGCCCAAAGGCAGCGGAGGCTCGCACAACGGGCTGAATAATATCATCGAAACTCTTGGTCATACCGACTTTCCAAGGCTGAGAGTCGGGATCGGAAAAGATTTTGCTAAAGGATTTCAAGTGGACTATGTGCTCGGAAAATGGACAAAAGCCGAAGAAAAAGTCATGTTGGAAAAAATCCCAATGGCTGTGGAGATGATCCGGAGTTTTGTGCTGGCCGGAACACAACTCACAATGAATCAGTACAATAATAAATAAAAAGATTTGGAAAGTCCTAATTTGGATAAAATAGAAAAAACAAAACACAATAAACAAATTTCAAATAAAACACAATGCACAAAGGATCAAAAATCCAAACAGTGAATACACCCCTGCGTTCCGCATTCAGGAAGGAATGCGTATTGGTTTGGTAATTGAATTTTGAAATTTCGTGATTATTTGTCTTTTGAAATTTGTAATTTGAAAATTCTGCCAAAAAAAGCAAGAAGATAGGAAACAAGATACTAAAATACCCTCTTCTTGCTATGACAATAAGGGGTTCCCCCCTTTTTGAAATAGTAGTCCTGATGATAAACCTCGGCAGGATAGAAGATTCCGGCTTTTTCGAGTTGGGTAGCTACTTTGTAATTTTTCCCTTCGAGAACCCTGATCAATTTTTGCGCAGTGGCTTTTTGTTTGTCGTCAACATAAAATATCACCGACCTGTATTGGTCTCCGATGTCAGGGCCTTGTCCGCCGATTTGCGTGAAATCGTGGGTCTCAAAATAAAGCTTCAGCAAAGTTTCATAATCGGTTTTTGTGGGGTCAAAAAGGATCTCTACAGCTTCTGCATGGCCTGTTTTTCCGGTGCAAACCTGCTCGTAGGTGGGGTTTTTTACGTGCCCGCCGGTGTAGCCTGAAGTAGCTTCAATAACCCCTTTTTCCTTGTTAAAGTGATATTCAACTCCCCAGAAGCAACCGGAGGCAAAAATCGCCCGTTCTGTTTTGACTTCCTGCTGCACCGGAACGAACTCCATCGAAATTGAGTTGACGCAGTGGCGGGTATTTTTTGGAGTGAAGCCTTCGCCCAGAAACACATGCCCAAGGTGGCCACTGCAGTTGGCGCAAACGATCTCGGTGCGCCTGCCATCGGCATCCGGGACTCTTTTCACAGCGCCTTTTATTTCGTCATCAAAACTTGGCCAGCCACAACCCGAATCAAATTTGGAATCGGATTTATAGAGCGCGGCCCCGCATTGCTTGCAGGTGTAAGTACCTTTTTCGTAGTGCTTGTCGTATTTTCCGGTGAAAGGTCTTTCGGTGCCTTTTTTTATTATAACATACTGTTCCTCAGGGGTTAATGGATTGTAATTCATCGTCTTTTGTGCGTTTAGAGTTAAGGTGGCAAAAATAATGGTTATTAAAACGGTGACCTGCATTTGGGTGAATTATTAAGTTGGGTAAGAGTTTGAAATAAACAAACGTCGAACCGATAGGTTTATGGCGTTAGCAATCTTCCTTAATACGGAGTTGCCTGTGACTGGGGATTTCAAATGACAATCTGAAAATACTTCTTTACAAATTCTTACCAGAGTATAGGCGGGTTCCAATAACCCGACCGGAAGAAGTACTTTTGCGCCCAATTTTATCAAACTTACAATCAGCAAGATATGAGTTTTATCACGAAAGAAAAACCGTTCAGTCGTGAATGGTTTAAAGTTTACAGCCTGATCCTCATCGGCACTTTCATAATGGCAGCGGGTTATGTGTTATTTATCAATCCTTACAAAATTGTACCTGGCGGAGTGATCGGGATTTCCATCGTAATTCACCATCTCACCGAAGGGCTTTTTTCGTTCTGGCCGCTTGGAATTCCCATTGGACTTATGGCGCTGACCATGGATATTCCGCTGACGATTGCCGGTGTTAAAATTCTTGGGCCGCGGTTTGGAATTAAAACCGTGGTTGGCTTTATACTGACGGCCACCTTCCTGGATTTGCTAGGTTATTTAATCGGGCAGGACGATCCTCTGAAACTGGGCGATCAGGTACTGCTTGCCAGTATTTTCGGGGGTGTTTTTATTGGTTTCGGGCTGGGATTGATCTTCAGATCGAGGGCAACTACAGGCGGTTCGGACATTGTGGCCATGATGATCAACAAATACACAGGGCTTCCGCTGGGTCAACTGATGATTATTGTTGATTCGGTAATTGTGCTGGTGGGGCTGGCTGCTTTTGGCGACTGGAAAATCCCGCTCTATTCGTGGATCGTGATTTATATTACCGGAAAAGTGATTGACATTACGCTGCGGGGCGTGTCCTACGAGAAGACCATGTTTATCATCAGCGACCGTTACGAGGATATCCGTCAGAAAATCATCGTTGACCTGAACCGCGGAGGAACCATTTTTGTTGGCCGGGGGATGTTCCAGGATCATGAAAAGAACATGATCTACACCAATGTAAGCCGCCGTGAATACCAGATTTTGAAGGATTACATCCGCGAAATTGATCCGAATGCTTTTGTTACTGTGATTGATGCGAACGAGGTGCTGGGCAAAGGTTTTAAACCGCTGCACGAGAGTTAGCGGACGTTACAAGATGGGGTAGAATGCGTCCTTGATCTGCCTCACCGTGTAGTTGTTGCCGGCAAAGATCACGCTTACAATATCGAATCGGGTTTCGAGGTCAATATTTTTTTTACTGATGTAACCATTGGCGGCTGCGATCAGTGAGCGTTGTTTGCTGCGATTCACAAATTCTTCAGGTTCGCCGAAATAGGTAGATTTTCGGGTTTTTACTTCAACAATCACCAGAAATTTCCCGTCCCTGGCAATGATATCAATTTCGTTTTTTCCAAACCGCCAGTTTTTCTCAAGGATTTCATAGCCAAGATTCCGGAGATATTTCTCCGCCAGTTCTTCACCCTGATTTCCTGTTTCGTTGTGTTCGGCCATTTTGAATTTTATCTGAAATCAATTTTTGCTGATTGGTCGCCAATTTCAAGTTGCACTTCCCGCCCAATGATTAGTGGGTAGTTGTCGGTAATATGCCCTGCCGGGAAACCGAAGCAGACCGGATAGTTTACATCGCCGATGACATCTTTTACAATTTCATCGGCCTTTAATCCAAAACCTTCGGAGCTGTCGGTCATTTCGGTAAGCCCTCCGATGATCAGCCCGGCGAGATCACTAAGTTTTCCGGATCTTTTCAGTGTGTGCATCATTCTGTCGAGCCGGTAAAGCCTTTCGCCTACCTCTTCCAGAAATAGTACTTTTCCTTCGGTTTCCAGTTCCGAAACACTTCCGATAAGGCTTGTGATTATTGAGATGTTGCCGCCAACCAGAATGCCCCCGGAACTTCCGGGAACATTAAAATCGTGTGCCGGAAGCCTGTAAGCCGGTTTTTTACCCCCGGCAACCTGGAATAGCCTTTCGATAGCCGAGCAAACCGCCCCACAATCCGGAAAATTGTAAGGCATGATACCGTGAATGCTCTCAATTTCGAAAAGCGTGGTCAGGTGGCTGTGTATCACTGTGATGTCGCTGTATCCGGCAATCCACTTTGGTCTTTCGAGAAAACGGGAGAAATCGAGACGGTCAATGATCCTCACCATACCATAGCCACCTCTGGTGCAAAGTATCATTTTTACTTCGGAGTCGTCGAGCATTGCCTGGAAATCGGCAGCACGTACTTCATCACTACCGGCAAACTGAAAATGCTGATCGAGAGTATGTTTTCCGGTTTTCACGCGGTATCCCATTCTTTTTATCAGTGCGGTGGCATTGCTGATGGCGGAGGCTTCAATACGACTTGCCGGCGATACAAGTCCGACAACATCTCCCGTGTTGAGGTAAGGTGGAGTAATCACTGTAGTTGGATTTTTTTTGTAAAAATAAAATTTCCTGACAAAATTCACTTTCAATTTTTGTGATGACTGCCGAACGGTGATTTCCGCCTTTATTATTGCAATTCAAGCTGAATTTCGTCCTGTGTCCAAAACATGTTTATTTTCGCAGGAAAAATCGAAATCATGGTATTAGTAGGCATTGACTGGCTCATTATCTTTCTGTTCTTCGTGGTTTTAATCGCTATTGCTGTTTTAACCTCGCGATCGGCTGGCAAGGGATACAACGAGTTTTTCCTGTCGGGCCGTAATATGCCCTGGTGGCTGTTGGGCGTGAGTATGGTGGCCACTACTTTTTCGGCAGATACTCCAAATCTCGTCACCGACATCGTCAGGCAAAACGGTGTGGCAGGCAACTGGGCATGGTGGGCTTTTCTGCTAACAGGAATGCTAACGGTGTTTATTTATGCCAAGCTCTGGAACCGGTCAAAAGTACTGACGGATCTTGAATTTTACGAAATCCGGTACAGCGGAAAAATGGCTGCTTTCCTCAGGGGATTCCGTGCAATTTACCTTGGTTTTTTCTTTAATGTGATGGTGATTGCCAGCGTCTCGCTCGCTTTTATCAAACTGGCCGGCGTGATGATGGGAATCCAGCCCGCTCCGGCATTAATCATTGCTGCCGTAATCGTTGTGTTTTACAGCGGTCTTGGAGGATTGAAATCAATATTGTGGACTGATCTTTTTCAGTTTGGATTTGCCATGTTCGGAGCAGTCATCGCGGCAGTGCTGGTTGTGAAGGGATTACCCGAAGGCGTTCACGGCCTTTCCGGGTTGCTCTCTCATGAAAATGTTGCTGGTAAACTGAGTCTTTTTCCCAGTTTCAATCAGACCGATCTTTTCCTTTACATCTTCATCATTCCCATAGCCGTGCAATGGTGGGCTGTGTGGTATCCGGGCGCTGAGCCGGGTGGCGGCGGTTATGTTGCCCAACGGATGCTGTCGGCAAAGGAAGAACGCCATGCAATGGGGGCTACCTTGCTATTCAACTTTTTTCACTACGCTTTGCGTCCCTGGCCGTGGATCGTTGTGGCTCTGGCCTCGCTGGTGATTTTCCCGGATATTAATTCTATGGTGAGTGCATTTCCCGGAGTAGCAAAACAGTACATCAGGGAGGATTTTGCCTACCCCGCCATGTTGCGTACATTCCTTCCCCCGGGATTACTGGGATTGGTAGTGGCCTCGCTCATTGCTGCGTTTATGTCCACGGTAGCGTCGCATCTCAACTGGGGTTCATCCTATCTGGTCAACGACTTTTATCACCGTTTCTATAATCCAAAAGCTACCGAAAAGCAGAAAGTTTTATTTGGCAGGATCAGCACTGTGGTTCTGATGGTTTTCGGCGTTTTGCTCGCATTGGTTTTACAGAATGCCCTTCAGGCTTTTCAATATATCCTTATGATCGGCGCCGGCACTGGGCTGATCTATATATTGCGCTGGTTCTGGTGGCGAATAAATGCCTACTCCGAAATTTCGGCCATGATCGCAGCATCAGTGTTTTCACTGGGTTTTATCATCGTCGAGAACTTTTTCATGATAAGATTGACCGGGCCGACTGGTCATGTTCAGGTATTTGGCTTCGAAACGACCGAAACCTATTGGAATATTATCAAATTGGTAGGTGTGGTCATTTTAACCTCAGCTTCCTGGATCACAGTTACTTATCTTACTAAACCTGTAAATAGTGCAACCCTGCAGTCTTTTTACAAAAGGATTAAACCGGGAGGCCCGGGTTGGAAAAAAGTTGTCAGAGATGCGGAGCTGGCCGGTATTTCCATTGTTTCGGAAAAAAATAAATCGTGGGACGTGCCGGTCGGAATCCTTTGCATGTTGCTCGGTAGCATAACCATTTACAGCGCACTGTTTGCGGTTGGTTACTGGATTTATGGTGAATTTGCTACGGCATCGGTGCTGTCAGCAGTTGCCCTGATCGCTGCCTTCATTTTGACAAAAACATGGAAGCGGCTGAGTTTTGATTAGCCAATGAGCGCCCGTATTGATATCAGAGCTAAATCAACTAGTTTAAAAAGAGACAATTATATAAAATGAGTAAACCAACATTATTGATCCTTGCGGCCGGAATGGGAAGCCGTTACGGAGGACTGAAGCAAATTGACAAAATCGGAACTTCGGGTGAGGCCATTATTGATTACTCCATTTTCGATGCCATCAGGGCGGGATTTGGAAAAGTGGTGCTGGTAATCCGGCGCGAACTGGAGTCCGATTTCAGGGATTTTTTCGGTAATAAGCTCGATGGAAAAATTGAGCTTCAGTATGTTTACCAGGAACTGGATAACCTGCCGGAGGGCGCAACAGTTCCTGAAGGACGCGTGAAACCCTGGGGCACAGCACATGCGGTGCTGGTAGCTGATAAAGCCATCAATGAACCCTTTATGGCGATCAACGCCGACGACTTTTACGGTATGGAGGCCTACCAGACAGTAGCTCAGTACTTTGCCACCAATCCCGACCCAACCCGTCATTGCATGGTTGGATACCCATTGCACCTGACTTTATCAGAATTTGGAACGGTTTCGAGAGGAATTTGTGAATACAACCAGGATTTGCTGCTACAGCGCATTACCGAAGTTACAAACATCGAGAAGAAAAATGATGAGATTGGCTATCATAAATCCGACTCAGGATGGATCGCTATTGACGGCCGGACGTATGTTTCGATGAATGCATGGGGTTTCTACCCTGGAATTTTCGGGATTTTCCGTAAAGGTTTTAGCCGGTTCATACAGAATGCAAAATATGACCTGAAAGCTGAATATTATATCGCCCGGCCTTTGGTGGAGATGATGGAAGAAAAGCTGGGAAACATTCAGATACTTAAATCTGAAGCACAGTGGTTCGGTGTAACATACCGTGATGACAAGGCCGCGGCAACCGAGAGAATTTCCGGTTTAATAGCCAAAGGAGTGTATCCGGATAATTTGTGGAAATAATCTCTATGGCGCCTCTGTCTCTATCATTTGATATTCAGTCTGTTGCTTCCAATTTCCTGATTTCCGGCAAAATCAGCGAAACCAGGGTGATCGGTGAGGGGCACATTAACGACACTTTTTATCTGAAAACAGATTCAGCGGAAGAATTTATCATCCAACGAATTAATCATCACATCTTCAAAGATGTAGCCGGCCTGATGGAGAATATTTCACGGGTTACTTCACACATTAATCAAACCTGTATCAACAACCCGCCAGGGAATAGCCTCAAGGCCCCGGTGGTCGTATTGACACGTGAAGAAAGAAATTTTTTCAAAGACCAATCGGGTAATTACTGGCGGTGCTATTCCTATATCCCTCATCAGCCAGTCAATAGAATGAGCATTGAAGTTGCATCCGAAGGAGGCAGGGCAATTGGGAGGTTTCAGAATGCTCTGTCCTGTTTGCCAGGAGGAGCGTTGCACGAGACCATTCCGGATTTCCACAACCTTAGAAAGCGGTTGGATGCTTTTAACCTGGCTGTCAGGACTAATAAAGCAGGTCGGTTGCAATTGTCAGCTAATCAGGTTAAAGCCATAGCAGAGCGGGAAGAAGAGCTGTTGAAAATCCACGAACTTGAGTCCGTCGGCCTTATCCCTGTCAGGGTTACCCACAACGATACGAAATTCAACAACATACTATTTGATAAGAACCAGTCGGCTATTGGGATTGTTGACCTGGATACGGTGATGAACGGCAGCGTTTTATCCGATTTTGGAGATGCCATTCGCACGCTATGCAACACGGCCACAGAGGATGAAAGTGATCTTTCGAAAGTAAATTTCGATGTGCAGCTTTTTGACGCTTTTGCCAGGGGCTACCTGAGCGAAACCTCCGGCATGCTTCAATCTGTTGAGATTGATCTGCTGGCATTTAGCTGTAAGTTGCTCACCTATATCATGGCGGTTAGATTCCTCACCGATTTTCTTAACGGAGATATTTATTTCAAAGTAAAGAGTCCGATGCATAATTTTCACCGGGCTGCCAACCAAATCAGGCTACTGGAGTGTATGGAGATGAATTTTGAAACGATGGAAAGTGTGACCAGGAAGAGATTTTGCTGCTAATTTAAAGCTATCTTATTGAAATAGAAAACTTTTCTGCGCTCGCCGCCCTTTGTGTTGTTTTGAAGTATCTGATAACCATACGCCACGAAATAATCCCTGTACCAGTGTGAAATGTTTCCCTGACTGTTTTCCAGCAAAACGTCGCCCGTAAAACCCGTGGCTATTTTTGTGTTCTCCACGTTGCCTATGTCATCGTAACCTTCTATCACTTTCGAAACGATTTTTCCATCGTGATTATAAAAAATCACCAATTCTTTTCCATCATTGAAAACGGCCGTTTTCTGCAGCAGCTGCATGGATTGCACGTCCCAGATCTTTATTCCGTTACTCCAGAGCAGTTCCCCCTGCCTGTTGAACCCCACCACAAATGCATTGAAATAGCGATAGCCTTCGAAAACCGTGTAATAATAAGGCATCGGGCGGCCATAGAAATCGTAACTCATAGTGGATATCTGGCGGTATTCGGGATAATAGGCATCAGCCACCATAACGAAATTATCGCCATCCACCCGCAGATCATGAATCAGAAAATCGTACACCAGGCTTTGCTCTTTGCCCTGTTTGCTTTGTTTTTTCATAAGATTTCCGGCTGCGGCAAGCTGCTGATTATTGAGAATATTGGTGATGTTTTTAAACTCAAGTAATCCATAAGTCTGCAGAAATTTCTGATTTCCTTCGTTGATTCCGGCAATGTAAAATCCTTCCGATTGCTCTCCTTTTCCGGTAGTTTCGCTCTTTGTTGATTTACCATTGAGGTTGTTGAAAGTTCCGAGTACAAAAAGATTTTCGTCTTGATCCAGATGTATCTGGCCGTTCATCAATCTTTCTGAGACCCGCGGCGGTGTGAGGGTTATTGTTCGCGCAAGTTGCCCGTTAAGGTCGTAGGAGTTCAAATAGAGCGAACTCTCCTTTTTTGTAAGGTAAACATTGAGCGTGGTGTAGATTTTTCCGGTTTCTGTACTCCATTTTATGTCTTTTATAAAGGTGGGGTAGTCTGCAAATTTGACGGTGTTTTCGCTGCCGGTTGTGAGATCTTTCATCAGGATCATGGCCTGCTCTTTTCCATAATTCATACCCAAAATCAACTGGTTTGCTGAAATTTCAAAACGGACAATTTCAGCCGGAAATGGAGTGTAAATAGAATAAGTGACCGACTCGCCGGTGAGCAAATCCAATTTCATCAATTGAAAAGTGAAATCTTCAGACCGGGCTTTCGACATTTTTTGAAAAGCGAGGTAAATATGGTCGCTTTCGAAGCGGTAAGATTGAAACATGAAATCCATCAGAATCGGGATCTCCTTTGTCCACAAGGTATTTAGCTGCGTGTTGTATTGTACAAAAAACCATGATTTGTTTTGTTGATCCACCTGGTTGATGGTTTCATAAAAAACCAGAATTCCTTTCTCGCTGCAAGGTATCAGGTTAAAAACTTCAGCACGTGCTTCTATTTCAACACGCATTGGTCCGCTTTCAGTCTGGGAAAAAGTTTGAAATGAGGAGATTACTGTGATTATCAGCAATAGCAAGCGGTTGCGAATCATCTGCAATTTGGGATTTATCATTAATAACCTTAAGAACCTCGAATTATTTTTTAAGACACTTTCCTTTTTCCCTCAAAGAAAAGACCTTTCTGGTTAAAACAAAAAATGCTCCTGTTAGAGGGAGCACCTTTTGTTGGATTATTCTGAAAAAAGATTTCTTATTTAAGAATTAACTTTTTCATTTTTAATACATTATCTCCAATAATCCGGATGTAATAGATTCCGGCGGGCTTTCCTGACAAATCAAATCCGCGGGTAGATACACCGCCATCATGTTCGAAATCAATTTGTTGAATTACCTGTCCGGTAGCGCCTAAGATTGCAATTTTCCCTGCAAATACCTGATCAGCTGTAACATGCATATCAAACATTCCGGTAGTCGGATTGGGGAAAATATCCATCTGGAAATTGTTGTTCAGGCTGGTATTGTTTTCAATATTTGTTGCAAGAAATTCAATCCCGTTTATGAGGGTTACGCCATTTGGTGAAAATGTCTGGAGAGATGTTCCGTCAGCGTATTGAATATTAAGGCTAAATTCCTCACCGGTGGCATGCCTGAACATTCTGAATTCAACCACCTCTCCTGGTTCAAATCCGGTGGCCTGAGCCGAAACCGGATCAGTGGAAAATGCGGTGAGAGCCATCATATTGCCGGCATCACCGGCCTGTGCCACCCCGGAACAAATGCCTGATTGTGTGAATATTCCGATAATGTCGCCAGGTTTTAACTGGTCTGTCGCATCGGTTAAGAAGCCAAAGATATGGCTGATTGGGGTTTTCTGTATTTGATTCCATGGATGAACGACCTCAGGGTAAGTAGTTTTAAGCCCCGGATTAAAGGGCAATTCATCACACAATGGGTATTTAATGGCTACGGGTTGTGCTGACGAGTTGAAAATCTCATAAGCTTTCCCTGGCAGGAGTTGATTCAGGGTGTTGATGTTATAGGCCGGCCAGTAAAGCCCGACACCCGCAATCTCCTTTATCATCGTAATTGATGAAAGACTGGTGAACTGGTCTTGGACATCCACAGCACATGGGGCATTAACCGGAAGTATTGACCAACCGTTGGCTACGCTAAGCTCATCCATCGGATATCTGATTAGACCGGCAATGTTAAGCTCGCTGGTGTTATTCATCTTTATCCGGTAACCCTTGGTAACAGACCAGTCGCCCAGAGTATTGATATTTTGACCCGGCCAGTACACGCCGTTGTAGTCCTGAACCAGTTCAACGCTGGCTGTAATTTCGGAAAATATGATGTCCATTAAAGGATTATCAGGAGTGACGAAGGAAGAAATCCCGCTCCAGTTGAAAGGTACAATCATTTGGTGTGTCGAAATCTGAAGCACCTGCACCAGCGCCTTGTTGCTGCTGACCAATCCGCAGTTACTCGTGAAGAAGCACTGGTAAAATCCAGCATCAGCCGGGGAAACACTATTGACTACAAGGGTGGATGAATTGGCGTTTTCAATCAGTTCATCATTAAAATACCATGTGTAAGAACCACTACCTGAAGACTCTACCTCAAACGCCAGGAGAAGTTGGCTACCTGTGAAGGCTTCCTGGTCAACCACCTGGTCGTTCATAATGGTGAGCATTTCAATGGTCAGCGTTATATCATCGGTGACGCTCAGCTGACAAGGTTCAAGCGGTAAAGCGGTCATGTGAAGAACAACCGAACCCGCTGCAATATCTGCCTGGCTGAAAGTGTAAACCGGATTCAGGAGGCCGGGATTATTGAATGTGCCTGTGCCCATCGTACTCCATTGAATTGCTGAATAATTCTGCGCCATCCCACTAAGCTGGTAGGTTTCAGAGCTACAAATCAAAACGTCATTACCGGCATTGGCAGTGGATAATTTATTGATTGTTAGAATCATCTGGTCGGTTGCAGCAATGGCGCAGGGTGATAGCGGCTGGCTTGTCAGGGTCAAAATAAGTGAACCTGCAAGTTTATCCGCTGCACTTGGAGTGTAAGCCGGGTTTAGAATGTTAGCATTGCTAAATGTTCCGGTACCTGATGTGCTCCAATGTACTGAACTATACCTCACTGCCGATCCATTTAATGAGTGTGTGCTGTTTTCGCAGATAGTGGCATCAATTCCGGCATTGGCAGTGGAAAGTTGCTGGATAGTCAAAACCATTTGGTCGGATGCTGAAACTGAGCACGGGGAAATGGGTTGAGCTGTCAGTGTGAGAACAACCGATCCAGCGGTTTTATCAGTATTGCTGGGAGTGTAAACCGGGTTGAGTAATGCCGGATTGCTGAAAGTTCCCGTTCCCGAAGATGTCCAGTGTATTGATGAAAAACGCGTTGCAGCGCCATTGAGAGTTCGTGTGCCATTTTCACAAATTGTAGCATCACTTCCTGCAAATGCCGTAGCAAGGCGCTGGATAGAAAGCGTCATTTGGTCTGTTGCCGAAACAGCGCAAGGAGACAATGGTTGCGTTGTAAGGGTAATAACAACTGAGCCTGCATTCTTATCCGCTGTGCTCGGAGTGTAGACAGGAGTCAATGTTCCATTATTGGAGAAGGTTCCTGTTCCGCTGGTGCTCCATGAAACAGAAGCATACCTTTCAGCAGCGCCGTTGAGCGAGTGCGTTATGTTTTCGCAAATGGTTGCATCAGCGCCGGCGTTTGCAGTTGAAAGCCTTTGAATAGCTAATGTCATTTGGTCTGTGGCTGTTACAGCACATGGGGACAATGGCTGCGTTGTAAGTGTAATAACAACTGAGCCTGCATTTTTATCCGCTGTACTCGGCGTGTAAACCGGGTTAAGGACGGAAGAATTGCTGAAAGTACCCGTCCCTGAAGTGCTCCAAAGAACTGAACTATATCTCACAGCCGATCCACTTAAAGAGTGCGTGCTGTTTTCGCAGATAGTGGCATCAATTCCGGCATTGGCAGTAGAAAGTTGCTGGATAGTCAAAACCATTTGGTCGGCTGCAGAAACTGAGCAAGGGGAAATGGGTTGAGCTGTCAGTGTGAGAACAACCGATCCGGCGGTTTTATCAGCATTGCTGGGAGAGTAAACCGGGTTGAGTAATGCCGGATTGCTGAAAGCGCCCGATCCCGATGTTGTCCAAAGTGTTGCTGAATAGCGCGTTGCAGAGCCATTGAGGGTGCGTGTTCCATTTTCACAAATAGTTGCATCGTTGCCGGCAAATGCCGTAGCAAGACGTTGTATTGTAAGTGTCATCTGGTCTGTGGCTGCAACGGCACATGGGGACAATGGTTGCGTTGTAAGGGTAATTACAACTGAGCCTGCATTTTTATCCGCTGTGCTCGGAGTATAGACAGGAGTCAATGTTCCATTATTGGCGAAAGTTCCTGTTCCACTGGTACTCCATGAAACAGAAGCATACCTTTCAGCAGCGCCGTTGAGCGCGTGCGTTACGTTTTCGCAAATGGTTGCATCAGTGCCGGCGTTTGCAGTTGAAAGCCTTTGAATGGTGAGGGTCATAATATCGGTGGCAGCTACTGCACAGGGTGATAGCGGCTGAGAAGTCAGTGTTAATGTGAGCGAACCCGCAAGCCTATCGGCAGCACTTGGTGTATAAACAGGGTTGAGGCTTGCGGCATTGCTGAAGTTTCCGGTGCCTGATGTACTCCAAAGCACTGAACTGTATCTCAATGCTGATCCACTCAGTGAATGGGTGCTGTTTTCGCAGATAGTGGCATCACTTCCGGCATTAGCAGTGGAGAGCCTTTGAATAGCTAATGTCATTTGATCTGAAGCTGACACAGTGCAGGGCGAAACTGGCTGACTGATCAGTGTAAGAACCACGCTGCCGGTAAGGGCATCCTGGGTTGAGGGTGTATAAGTCGCCTGCAGGTTTCCCGAATTGTTGAAAGTTCCGGTACCGCTGGTTTGCCACAAAACCGATGAATAGGATATAGCCGATCCGCTCAATTGATACGTCTGGTTTTCACAGATTGTGGCATCAGCACCTGCATTTGCAGAAGGAGGACGCTTAAAACTGGCATAAATAAACGATTCAGCAGAAACCAGACAGGGTGCAACAGGTGATGCCGAAAGCGTCAGTTTGATGTTAGCGCCCGTGTTCATATCATTATTGCCGGGAATGTAGGAGGTGCTGAGATTCCCGGGGTTGCTGAAAATCCCATCCCCGGTGGTAGTCCACAGCAGATTGCTGTATGAACTTGCAGCTGCCTGGAGCTGAAAGGGCGGTTCGGCGCAAACAAGCTGATTGGGAGGTGTTGAAATCTGAACGCCCGGATTATCAATGATTTGTATGGTTTTGCTTTCTGAGGTTCCTGTTTGACAGTATGTTTTTGGCGCTGCTGTTAGCGTGAGTGTAAAATAACCGTTGGCTTTGTCATTCGGACCAGGATAGTACTTCGGATTCAAAACATTGGTCTGACTAAATGTTCCATCACCAGTTCTTGTCCAGGACACCGAAGTATACTCAGTGACCTGTGCAGCAAGTTGTAGGTAGCTATCTTTGCAGGCAAAATCGGTATTCGGGCCAAAGGTGACGATTTGAGGGAGTTGTTGTATAAAAAGGGTAACGTTTTTGGTTGCGTGTGTCTGGCAAGGAGGAATTGCAAATGCCGTCAGTGTAACGATGGTGCCAAAATTGGCGATATCCTGAGGTCCCGGAGTGTACACAGTCTGAAGAGCATAAGGATTTGCAAAAGTTCCGTCTCCCTGGGTAGTCCATTCAACCCCAAAATTGTTGCTTGCGCTTCCATTTAAATTGAAGGTTACACCTTCACATCTTCTGATAATTGTTGGGGCCGAACATGTTGGTCCTGCAAGGAATGACATCGAAAGGTTATCGCATACGTGGGTAGTATTACATGGCGATATTGCACTGACACAAACCGACAAAGTAACCCCACCACTGCTTACATCAGCATTTGAAGGATTATAAATAGTCTCTAGTGAGTACCGGTTACTAAAGGTTCCTGAACCGCTTGTAGTCCATTCAACACTACCATAATTACTGGCTGTTGCTAAAATATCCACAGGTAGCGTTCCGCATGCACTCATATCCTGACCGGCATTGACAGTTGGCAATGGACTAATCTGCAAGGTGAGAGTATCCGAAGCACCCACCTGACAAGGACTATAAGGCTCAGCAGTGAAAGAAAGTTCAACTGATCCTGTAGTTTTATCATTGATCCCTGGTGTGTAAACTGCCGAAGCATTTGCAGGGTTATTAAACAAACCATCTCCACTTGTACTCCATTCTACATTTAACGCATTCGTTGAAGTGCCATTTACGGTGAAAGATTGATCCTCGCATATAGTACCATCTGATCCTGCATTGGCAGTAGGATAGTCATTAACAATCAATTTAATCTGATGATTTGAGGTATTGGTCGGGTCAGTTACCGTTAAGAAAAAGTCAGTTGTGACATCTAAAACAACTGGTGGCGGGTTTTTTACATTATGGTTGAACCCTGATGGTGATGAAGACCAGGAATAGGTGTAAGGGCCACCCGTACCGACAAACTCCTCAGCACTCAGAGTCACCTGGTTGTTGATGCAGATAGGGTTGTCCGAAGTATTGATGTAAAAATCCATATTGGTAACCGCTTTTATATTTGTAAACATCGAAAGTGATGTTGGATACCATCTTCCATTGGTTACATAGCCCACCGCAACATAGTAAGATGTAATGGTTACGATGTACTCTTTTTGTGTTTGCCATAGAAAGAAACGAAACTGAATCAATTCTCCTCCGCTAAAACCGTCTTTAACCGGAGTTGTATTGTCGTCGCCAAAAAGTGTAAGAATGACGTTTTCAGTGCCAGTCCACATTCTGGCGCCACCACATTTGCGGACTCCGTTCAAAAGGTAAAAACCGCCAATCCAGTCGCCTGGTTGCAATGGAATATCGTTCACACGGGGATTGGCAGATAATTGAACTATATATCCATGAATTGTGCCGGTATTGACGGGTACATCCCAGATCGGAGGATATCCGCCACTGGTTTTCTGATCTCCGTTCAGATCGTGGTGAATCATCTCCCAGATTGCCTCTGTATCTGTCGGAAAATCTAATACTTTCGCTCCATCAAATGACAAATCATCTCCGTTTTGCTGGGAGATGGCCAATGATGGCAACAAAAATAGCGCTGCTATCAGCCAGACGATAAGCCGGGTTTGGTGCTTTTTTAGTTCTTGAAGGTAAATTCTCTTTTTCATGGTTCAATGCAATTATAAGTTAGAATTATTTCATTAGTATGCTTAAAAATTGGCTAAAAAGGTTTGGCGAACAAATCCTTTAAATTTGCTGATGCAGGGTTGTAAATACAAGCAGAAGTTTCGGTAGCAGATAAATAGGATCATCCTAAAAAATCATGGTTTACAATTCAATCTTTACCCCAACATGATCTCGCGAGATCATCCTTCCGATCATTGAGCTGCAAAATTAACTTATTTTTTTCACTATTGTCCGGTAAAAGTAGAAAAATTATTTTTTCTTTTGCAATTATCTGATAATCAATAGCTATATTTTCAATTTTTCTTCATTTTTAAAAGTAAGCCCCCTCAAAAAGATTGGGC
>Ga0209835_1000061_pt1 | contig 74061 bp, 59 predicted proteins | sample LakKivwa52mmetaG_FD_184138 | JGI IMG/M metagenome (GOLD analysis project Ga0209835, IMG submission 184138) | Anoxic lake water microbial communities from Lake Kivu, Rwanda to study Microbial Dark Matter (Phase II) - Lake Kivu water 52m metaG... | ecosystem: Environmental > Aquatic > Freshwater >...
TTATTACAGTGTGCTGCTCGATGACTACGGCATCAAAGCCGAACTTACCGTTACAGAACGCACGGGTTTCCATCGATATACATTCAGCCGCAGCAGCGATAATTTTATACTTGTTGACCTGTTCGATGGCATCACCTCCGACAGGGTGCTCAGTTCATCTGTTGAGTTTCGCGGCGACAGTGTCATTGCCGGATACCGGCGCACCAAAGGTTGGGCTGAGGATCAGCATGTTTATTTCTATGCTGTCTTCTCAAGGCCTTTTGAAAGCAGAGGCATAGAGACCGACGGTCGTCAGGTAAGCGGTAATGACCCGGTAAGTGGGATCAGCCTCAAGGCATGGGCAGGGTTTAATCTGAAAGCCGGAGAGCAGGTGCTTGTGAAAGTAGGTATCTCTGCTGTTGATTTGGAAGGTGCCAGATACAACCTGCTTACCGAAAATCCGGGATGGGACTTTGATGGCATCAAATTGGCTGCCCGATCCCGATGGAACGATGAACTGAGTCGTATCTTCGTTCAAAGTGAAAATAAAAAAGACCTCAGGGTGTTTTACACCGCTCTATACCACACCATGATCGCCCCCAACCTCTTCAGCGACGCTGACGGCAGATATCGGGGACACGACAAACTGATACACCAAAACAGTAAAGACCGCATATACACTGTTTTCTCCCTGTGGGATACTTTTCGCACACTCCATCCGCTTTTTAACCTCATTCAGCGTGAACGAAACAGCGAAATGATACGCTCCATGCTTGATATTTATGAAAAAGGAGGTCTGTTGCCTGTTTGGGAACTTGCCGGCAACGAAACATGGTGCATGATCGGATATCATTCCGTGCCGGTGATTGTTGATGCATGGGCCTCAGACAACCGTGACTTTGATGCTGAAAAGGCACTGAAAGCAATGGTAAAGAGCGCCACACGCGACCATCACGGACTTCAGTGGTACAAAGCCAAAGGTTATATTCCGGCCAACAAGGAAAGTGAGTCGGTGTCCAAGACCCTCGAATATGCCTATGATGACTGGTGCATTGCACGGATGGCAGCCTTTACGGGAAATGATTCTCTTGAAAAGGTATTCCTGCACCGTGCGCTCAGCTATACCAATATTTTTGATCCACAAAGTCTGTTTCTGAGGGGGAAACAGAACGGAGGGTTCATAGAACCTTTCGACCCGACCCAGGTGAATTTTATGCTCACCGAAGCCAACAGCTGGCAGTATAATTTTTTTGTGCCACAGGACATTAATGGCCATATTGAACTCATGGGAGGTTACGAAAAGTATGAAAAGATGCTTGATGGTTTGTACCATTCTACTGACGGACTGAGTGGACGCAAGCAATCAGATATTACAGGGCTGATTGGCCAGTATGCTCATGGCAACGAACCCAGCCACCATATGGCTTATCTGTACAACTTCGTCGGAAAACCAAAGAAAACTCAGGAGATGGTTAAAAAGATCATGGATGAGCTTTATACCGACAAACCCGACGGACTCAGCGGCAATGAAGACTGCGGACAAATGTCGGCCTGGTATGTGATGAGTGCACTGGGTATGTATCCTGTTACCCCGGGTTCTGGATATCTTGTGCTTGGACTTCCGCGATTCAGTCAGGCTTCAGTCTATATTGACGGGCAGACAACCTTCAGAATCAAAGCAAATAACTTAGGGCCCAAAAACCGTTATGTGCAGTCCGTAAAACTCAACGGTGAGCCTTATCTGAAGTCATACATACCTTTTGAAGCCATTCTGCGTGGAGGCGAACTCGTGTTTCAGATGGGAAGTTCTCCATTCTCGGAATGGGGCACAGAAGAAGCACACCGACCGGTGCAGAAAATCGATGTCGAAGGCTTCACTCCTGTCCCATGGATTCAGACCGAAAGTAAAACCTTCACCGATTCGCTGATGATTTCAATGGGACATGTTTATAAAGATGCACAAATCTTTTACACCACTGATGGAAATGAGCCAGATATCAACTCCGCGCAGTACACACAGCCCATTGTTGTCAGAACCACCACACATTTAAAAGCAGCTGCCTTGTATGAAGGGCACCTATCGAAAGTAAGCAAGGCAGAGTTTTTTAAAATTCCTTCCGGACGATCTATAGACCTACTAACTGATTATAATGCCCAATATCCGGCCGGCGGCAACATAGCCCTCATTGACAACCAAAGGGGCAGTGATGATTTCAGAACGGGCAGTTGGCAGGGTTATCATGGGAGTGATATAGTTGCTGTTGTCGACCTCGGCAAGCTGCAGCCAGTAAATAAACTTGAAATGGGATTCCTGCAGGACATCAAGTCGTGGATTTTCATGCCTCTCTCCGTACAATGGGAGTTATCGGTTGACGGACAGAACTTTGAAACCGTTGGCAAGCAGTTCAATACCATCCCGGCCAAAGCCGAAGGAGCCATCGTGAAATTCTATGGACAGGAAGTAAAGGGCAAACTAGCCCGTTATGTGAAAGTTGCCGCTAAAAACAGAGGAGTGTGCCCCGACTGGCACTTAGGAAAAGGTGAACCGGCATGGATTTTTGCCGATGAGATCATTATCGAATAAGGTATCTTATTCAGTATTCCGTTCAACACGAGTTACGAAATACTTGGTGTCGCCCCGCCAGAAGAATCTCATATACCTTTTTTTAAAATGAAGGTTGACCCGTTCGCCTGTCAAAGCAACTTCTTCCAGATTGCTGATCACTTCCTTCTGGCTTTTTTCCACCGAAAAATCGAAAGATTCGGCAATGGGGCTCGTTCCTTTAAGTGCACCAAAAGCTTCGAGATTTAGTTTGCCTTCATAGGTTTTGAAAACAACACCTTTTTGTGTGATGCGCAGCACTTTTCCGGCCATCACACCAGTTTCATAAACACCCCAGTAATAGAACGAGAAGATTCCAATGAGCGAGGCAAGGACGATAAACAGAGTGATGCGATACACCTTGCGGAACATTCTTTTTGATTTCTGTGCGAAGGTTTCCTGATTCATTTGATTAATATTATCTGTGCGTTGAATGGGTGTAAAAGTAAAGTTTTAATGTTTTGCATCTTTAAAACCCAAAAAAAAAGCCGGAACCCCACGGCCCCGGCTCTGCAGATTTTCAATGTCGCCTACCTCAGAGGGTATTTTTTGAAGATTTCTTCCGATTTCATCAGGATGTCGATATACTGTGCTCTTTTGTAAGCATAGGGATCGCTGGTGTTTTTGTTGGAGAGTTTTCCCCTGAAGCTTTCCAGACTGTCGTATTGTCGTGTGGCCATCCAGGCTTCCATCTCGTCAAGCATTCTGGTGATCTGTTTCGGTCCGTTTTTATATATGGTGCTCACAACCTGCACAGCATCGGCTCCAGCGAGTATCATTTTGATGACATCAGCACCGGTGAATATGCCCATTGTAGCGCAAATGCTGGCATGTACCTCACCATAAAGCAGACCTGCAAAACGGAGTGCCAGTCTGGCATCCTGCTCGTGGCTCAGATTGTATGGGAAATGGTGTTTTTCGGTATCAATGTTAATGTCGGGCTGGAATAACCTGTTGAACAACACAAAACCATCGGCACCCCTGCGGTCCATTTCCGAAATCGCATAGAGTGGGTTGGTATAAAAGGGGCTTAGTTTGACACTCACCGGAATGCGTACAGCCTTTTTAACGCCTTCTATCACATCCAGTTCTTCGTTGATGATTCCTTTTCCTTCGACATCAAAATCAATTGGAACAGCATAGAAGTTCAACTCAATCGCATCAGCACCGGCCGATTCAAGATGTCTGGCATATTCGTACCATGTGTCGTCATACACACAATTGAGACTGGCAATCAAAGGGATATTGATGGCTTTTTTTGCTTTTTCGAAGGCATGCAGAAACTCTTCCGGACCAACTTCATACAAGTTGTCCTGAAACAGGTTGGTCATTTCGGCATTCCTTTCGTTGTAATCTGTCATATCCTGATGAAGCTCAAGGTTTTCCAGATGAATCTGTTCCTCAAACAAGGATTTGTAAACGATTGCGGAAGCGCCTGCGTCTTCTAATTTTTTGAGCATGTCGGTGTCGGTTACCAAATTGCTTGCACCGACAATAATCGGGTTCTTTAGTTCCAAACCCAGATATTTAGTCTTGATATTCATGATTTTAGGTTTTTGCTGTTTCAATCAGCCCGGAGGGCATTTATCCGGGTGTAAATGTATGCATTTTTAAATCGTCAACCAGGATGGTGGTCTAATCTAAAATCATTATAAATAAGCCATTGCACCCCTACTTTTGATCATATGACCCTGCCTGCCAGTATATAATTAGTAATTTCGCAATGATTTTACGAGTACAATTCATTGATACGTAAAAGATTAAAAATAAATGTGTTATGAAGAAAGAAAAGAAATTTATCACTTGTGATGGTAACTATGCAGCTGCGCACGTTGCCTATATGTTCAGCGAAGTAGCGGCTATTTATCCCATCACACCTTCCTCAACAATGGCTGAGTATGCCGACGAATGGGCTGCCTATGGCCGTAAGAATATATTTGGCGAAACGGTACAGGTTACCGAAATGCAGTCGGAAGGCGGTGCTGCCGGTGCCGTACACGGTTCGTTGCAGGCTGGTGCACTTACGACAACCTTCACCGCTTCTCAGGGATTGCTGTTGATGATACCTAATATGTATAAAATCGCCGGTGAGTTGTTGCCCGGAGTGTTTCATGTGAGCGCGCGAAGCCTTGCAGCACAGGCACTGTCCATTTTTGGCGACCACAGCGATGTAATGAGTGCCCGACAGACCGGTTTTGCCATGCTTGCCACAGGCAGTGTACAGGAAATCATGGATATCGGGGGTATTGCCCACCTCGCATCCATCAAATCCCGTGTGCCTTTCCTGCATTTCTTCGATGGTTTCCGCACTTCTCACGAAATCCAGAAAGTGGAATATTTCGAGAATGAAGACATGATGAAACTGCTCGACTGGGATGCCCTGCAGCGGTTCCGCGACAATGCACTTAATCCCGAAAAACCCGTCACACGCGGCACGGCTCAGAACCCCGACATATATTTCCAGTCGCGTGAAGCTGCCAATCGCTTCTATGATCCTATCCCTGATCTGGTGGAGGATTATATGAAACAAATCAGCGAAATGACCGGACGCGAATACCATCCGTTTGTGTATTATGGTGCGCCCGATGCCGAACATATCATTATCGCCATGGGCTCAGTGACCGAAACAATCCGCGAAACCATTGACTACTTGATGGCTAAAGGCGAGAAAGTCGGACTTGTTGCCGTTCACCTCTACAGACCCTTCTCACCCAAATATTTCCTCAATGTTGTTCCGAAGACCGTAAAACGCATTGCTGTGCTTGACCGTACGAAGGAACCGGGCGCCAATGGCGAACCTTTGTATCTTGATGTAAAGGAAATATTCTATGGCATGGACAACCAGCCGCTGATCGTTGGCGGCCGTTATGGACTCAGCTCCAAAGATACTACTCCGGCTATGATCGTTTCGGTGTACAACAACCTGAAGATGAACGAACCCAAGAACCATTTCACGGTGGGCATCGTCGATGATGTCAAGTTCCTTTCGCTTCCATTGCTTCCCGAAATAAGTATTGCGCCAAAAGGCACCTATGAAGCTAAATTTTACGGCATCGGTGCCGACGGAACTGTGGGCGCCAATAAAAACTCCATCAAGATCATCGGCGAAACCACCGATAAATTTGCACAGGCTTATTTCGCCTACGACTCAAAGAAGTCGGGTGGCGTCACTACTTCACACCTACGTTTCGGCGATCATCCGATCCGTTCCACCTATCTGGTAGGGACCCCCGATTTCGTAGCATGCCATGTGCCTGCTTATCTGGGTAAGTATGATATGCTTAAAGGACTGAAGAAAGGCGGAACCTTCCTGCTCAACAGCATATGGGAAGAGGAAGAGACCTTAGGCAAACTGCCTGCCGACATGAAGAAATATCTGGCCACGAACGATATAAAGTTCTACATCATCAACGCAACCAAAATTGCTGAAGAAATAGGGCTGGGCGGACGCACCAACTCCATTATGCAATCGGCTTTTTTCAAAGTTGCCGACATCATTCCTTATGAGCAGGCTGTTGAAAAGATGAAGGATTTCATCCGCAAAAGCTACGGTAACAAAGGTGAAACCATCGTAAAGATGAACTTCGCCGCTGTGGATCGCGGAGGTGAGGTAGTTAAGGTGAATATTCCTGCCGCCTGGTCAAAGCTTGAAGTAAAGAGCGAAAACGAAGAATCCACCATTCCTGAGTTTATCCGCAATGTGGTGTTGCCCATCAACCGCATGAAAGGCGATGATCTTCCGGTAAGCGCCTTTGTAAACCGCGAAGACGGAACTTTCCCGGCCGGCACAACTGCTTACGAAAAACGTGGTATTGCCGTGCACGTTCCCGAATGGGAAGCCGACAACTGTATTCAGTGTAACCAGTGTTCATACGTTTGTCCCCACGCAGCCATCAGACCCTTCCTTGTAAATGCCGAAGAAGAAAAAGCATTGCCCGAAGGAACTGTGCTGCTCGAAACAAAAGGTAAATTCGCTCCGCTGAAATTCCGCATCCAGGTGAGTCCGCTCGACTGCACAGGTTGCGGCAACTGCGCTGATGTGTGCCCGTCTAAGGAAAAAGCCCTTGTGATGGAAACACTCGAATCTCAACATGCCGAAATCGGCCGTTGGGATTATTTTGCCGCCAATATCACCTATAAAGATACTGTGGTTGACAAAATGCAGTCGGTCAAGAACAGCCAGTTTGCTCAGCCATTGTTCGAGTTTTCGGGTGCTTGCGCCGGTTGTGGCGAAACACCGTATATCAAAACCATTACCCAGTTGTATGGCGACCGCATGATGGTGGCCAACGCAACCGGATGTTCGTCTATTTATGGCGGATCAGCACCCAGCACACCTTATTGTGTGAATGCCGAAGGCAAAGGTCCGGCCTGGGCCAACTCCTTGTTTGAGGACAATGCCGAATATGGCTATGGTATGGCATTGGGCGTAAACAAGCTTCGTCAGCGGATTGCCCTGCGTTTACAGGACGCGATGAAAAACGGCCTCGATGAGAAGAGCCGTTCTGCCTTCGAAGCCTGGATCAACACCATGCACGATGCCGAAGCATCAAAAGGAGCCTCAGTAGCACTAATCCATGCCCTTGAAGGCAAAAAAGATGACCTGTCTAAGGAACTTTTGGCCTTGAAACAGTATTTCGTGAAGAAATCAGTCTGGATTTTTGGCGGCGACGGTTGGGCTTACGACATAGGATATGGCGGACTCGACCATGTGCTGGCATCAGGCGAGGATGTAAATGTACTCGTTATGGATACAGAAGTGTATTCAAACACCGGTGGCCAGGCTTCTAAATCTACTCCTGTGGGCGCAGTAGCCAAATTTGCCACCTCAGGCAAGAAGGTGAAGAAGAAAGATCTGGGCGCCATGATGATGTCCTATGGGTACATTTATGTGGCACAGGTGGCCATGGGTGCCAACCAGAATCAGTTTTTCAAAGCGCTCAAGGAAGCCGAAGCCTACCCCGGACCTTCCATCATCATTGCCTATTCGCCCTGTATCAACCACGGGCTGAAAATCGGCATGGGCAAAACACAGTACGAACAGGAACTCGCCGTTGACTCTGGTTACTGGCAACTGTACCGCTACAATCCGATGCTCGAAAACGAAGGTAAGAATCCCTTCCAGTTTGACTCAAAAGAACCTGACTGGGCTAAATTCCAAAGTTTCATTCAGAGCGAAGTACGTTTCTCATCCCTGAAGAAAACCTTCCCGCGTGAGGCTTCGCATTTGTTCGAACTTGCCGAAGAAAATGCAAAATGGCGGTATAACCACTACAAACGCCTTGAGGCTATGGATTTCTCCACCAAATAAGCTTTTTAGCTGAACAAATAATTAAGCCGGTGAACAGCCGGCTTTTTTTTATTGCTGTATTATTTTCCTGACAATGTAAGAATGATTGATTTGTGCATTGCCCTAAATTTGTCAAAAAAAATGATATGATGAGGATTCACATGTATTTCTGCATATTAATTGCACTTATTTGTACAGCAGGCTGCAACCAACCTGCAAGCCAAAGCTCATCAGGAACCCATCCTGCACTTTATGCCACACTCTACCAGCAGCAGGCTGCCGAATACAGGGCTTTGTGCTATCAGGCTTTTGCTGTAGCCGGTTTTACACTTGATGCAGCACTTGCCACCCCTCACGAAAAACCGCTTGCTGTGGTTGTGGACATTGACGAAACTGTACTCGACAACAGTCCTTATCAGGCGCAGGCAATCATCGAAGGATTTGGTTATCCGGTGGCTTGGGCCGAATGGATTGATCTGGCCGAAGCAGAGTCTGTTCCGGGTGCCCTCGATTTCCTCACGCGGGCTTCCAAAGCAGGGGTGGAAGTGTTTTATATCACCAACCGAAAGGAGGAATTCGGGGCAGCTACTTTGCAAAATCTTGTTAAACTTGGCTTTCCGGACGCTGACGACACCCACCTGCTCATGCGGACAGCCTCCAACGAAAAGGAAAGCCGCAGGTTGTCGGTGGCAAGTCAATATGAATTTGTGTGCCTGATCGGAGACAATATGGGCGACTTTGCCGGTGTGTTTGACACAATTGATGCCGCCTTACGCATGCAGGCTGTGGATGACAACAGAGGCAATCTTGGTTCAAAATGGATTGTGTTGCCCAATGTGGTTTATGGCCACTGGGTGGATATATTGTCGGGTTTCGACAGAAATCTGCCGGAGGATTCGCTGAATGCGGCATTGATTCAGGGCCTGCATGGGTTCAACAGAACCAATACACCCTAAAAAAGGCTGTCAAGCAACGATGGGTCAGTCAGGTTCGGCAGGGTAACCTTCAGTCTGGGCTCTGCAGCCATCGCTCTTTTGATGGCAAATACGGCTTCTTTGTTCCTGGCCCAGCTGCGTCGCGCAATACCGTTGTTCACGTCCCAGTGCAACATCATCCTGAGCCTGTTGTCGGCTTCGGGGCTGCCATCGAGCAGCATACCAAAACCACCATTGATCACTTCGCCCCAGCCAACACCTCCGCCGTTGTGTATCGAAACCCATGTTGCACCACGAAACGAATCACCGATCACATTCTGTATGGCCATATCGGCAGTGAAAGCCGAACCGTCGTAGATATTGGATGTTTCCCTGAAGGGCGAGTCGGTGCCGCTCACATCATGATGGTCGCGGCCCAGCACCACCGGCCCTTTGAGTTTTCCTTCGCGGATGGCTTTGTTGAAAGCTGAAGCAATTTCGATGCGTCCCTGTGCATCGGCATACAGAATCCGTGCCTGTGAACCAACCACCATTTTGTTGTTACCTGCTTCCCTGATCCAATGGATGTTGTCGCTGAGTTGCTGACGGATTTCATCCGGGGCAGTAGCGGCGATCTGTTCAAGTACTTCGCAGGCGAGCCTGTCAGTGGTTTCAAGGTCGGCCGGATCGGAAGAGGTGCATACCCACCTGAAAGGCCCGAAACCGTAATCGAAACACATAGGGCCCATGATATCCTGAACATAGGAGGGATACCTGAAGGTGCCTTCGGAGTTCATGATGTCGGCTCCTGCACGGCTGCTTTCGAGCAGGAATGCATTGCCGTAGTCGAAAAAGTACATGCCGCGTGCAGTGAGTTTGTTGATGGCATCAACCTGTCGCCGAAGTGAAGTTTTTACCAATTCCCTGAACTGAGCCGGATTTTCAGCCATCATTATGTTGGCTTCTTCATAACCTAAACCGGCGGGATAGTATCCACCTGCCCAGGGGTTGTGGAGTGAGGTCTGGTCCGAGCCCATATCCACATTTATCTCCTTCTCCGCCAGCCGTTCCCACAGGTCAACTATATTTCCGAGGTAGGCGATGGAATGGGGCTGGTTTTTTTGTTGCCATTCGAGGGCAGCATCAATGGCTTTGCCGGCATCATCAATCACTTCGTCCACCCAACCCTGGCTGTGGCGTTTCCATGCGGCTTTGGGGTTAATTTCGGCGGTGATGCTTACGACTCCTGCTATGTTGCCGGCTTTGGGCTGTGCACCGCTCATGCCGCCCAGTCCTGAGGTGACAAAAAGTTTGATGCCACCTTTGTAGTACGGGTGTTGTTTCATGCGAGAGGCATTCAGCACAGTGATGGTGGTTCCGTGCACAATACCCTGAGGGCCGATGTACATAAATGATCCGGCAGTCATTTGACCGTATTGCGACACACCGAGTGCATTCATGCGTTCCCAGTCGTCCGGTTTGGAGTAGTTGGGAATAACCATTCCGTTGGTAACCACCACCCTTGGAGCTCCGGGATGGGAAGGAAACAGCCCCATCGGATGGCCTGAATACAGCACAAGGGTCTGCTCATCGGTCATGGTGGCCAGATACTGCATGGTGAGCAGATACTGAGCCCAGTTTTGAAATACGGCTCCATTGCCTCCGTAAGTGATCAGTTCACGTGGGTGCTGAGCCACCGCATCATCGAGGTTGTTGCTCAGCATCAGCATGATGGCTGCTGCTTGTTTCGATCTGTACGGATAGGATTCAATGTCGCGGGCATAAATTTTGTAATCAGGTCTGAACCTGTACATATAGATTCGGCCATATCTCCTGAGCTCATCGGCGAATTCGGTTGCCAGCACGGCATGATGCTTTTGAGGAAAATATCTGAGAGCGTTGCTTAGCGCAAGTTTCTTTTCTTCGGTGCTCAGTATGTCTTTGCGTTTTGGGGCATGATTAACGCTTGGGTCGAATGGCTTTGGATCGGGAAGTTGATCGGGAATGCCTTGAAGCACAGCTTTTTGAAATGCCTGGATATCCATATTAAAGGTGGGTTTGTTAGCCATGACAAAGGTAGGGAAAAGGGGGGAAGTTTGGAGGTTTGAATGTTTGAAAGTGTGAATGTTTGAAAGTTTGTGACTCACAAAGACTAAGCCGTAAAACCTCAGCTACTGATTTAATGCGCTTGCGTCTTTGCGAGAATTTTTATGTAAGCACAAGGAGGATTAATGTCATGATCTTTTAAAGTGTAAAACAATTTGTTATCCCGGATTACAGACTGAGTATTCTATCAAAACTTAAACAGCAATTAGTGTGTAGCTGAGACATGCAACCTTCAAATCTTCTCCCGCTGGTTTTTCAGCACCTGGAACAGAAATTCACGTGCTCTGAACAGTTGCGCTTTTACGGTTCCAATAGGAAGACTGAGTCGTTCGCTGATTTCCTCATAGCTGAGTTCGTCAAAATAGCGAAGTTGAATTAATCGCCGGTAATGGGGCTTGAGTTTCCCGACTATCTCCCGCAACAATTTTATCTTTTGCTCTTTGATAATGATTTCTTCAGGGTCGGGATCGGCATCGGCAAGTTGAATGACGGACAGGATATTTTCGTTGTCGCTCTTATCATTTGGGTTCGTGAAGTTGGTTTTATTGTTTTTGCGTATGAAATCAACACAATTGTTCGAGGCTATCTTAAAAAGCCAGGTGCTGAAGGCATAATCCGGTGTGTATTGCGACAATTTATTGAATGCCTTGCCAAACGCTTCGATGGTGAGGTCATCGGCATCCGAAGGATTGTTGGTCATTTTCAGCATCATGAAATACAAAGTGTCGCGGTAATGATGCAATAGTTCGGCATAGGCTTTCTGGTCGCCTTCACGCACAGCACGTTGTACAAGCAAATAGTCGCGCCGGCCTTTTTCGGTGAGCCGGTCGTTTACTTCCATGTATAGGGCCTGGAAACTAAATTTGAGAAAACGATCAATGGATTGAATACCATGAAGAAAAGCTCGGCAAAAGGAGTGATCACCCATATGTTACCTTCTCCCAGTTGTTGGGAAGCTTTCCGGTGCACGATAAGCTGATTGGTAAGTCTAAGTATAATAAATCCTGCCGGAAACCACCAGGGCGAACCGCTGATAAACAACAAAGCCACGCCTGCGTAAAACAGCCATTGAGCCTGAACATAAGTGCCCAGCAGAAATCTGGTGGATAGTTTGTATAAAACTCCTGTGGAAAGATGCCGGCGTTTTTGTCTGAACCATGCTCCGAAATAAGGTTTTGCTTCCGAAAATGTTCTGGAGGCATCGCTGATGACAATCCTACAGTTCTTTTTTACGGCCACCTGACTGATAAACAGATCGTCGTCGCCTGATGGAATGTTGTAATGTGAAATAAACCCTTTATTTTTCAGGAACAGTGATTTCTTGTAGGAAAGATTGCGACCGACACCCATGTAGGCTTTTCCGGCGAGTGCATAAGAAAGGTATTGCATGGCAATCTGCAGGGTATCAAACCTGATGAGCAGGTTGAGCAGGCCTGGCTTTCGCCTGTATGGCCCGTATCCCAAAACTACTTCCGTATCGGATTGCCGGTAGGGGGCAATCATTTCGCTGATCCAGTTACGGCCGGCAGGGGCACAATCGGCATCGGTCAGGAGCAGAACTTCATTTTTGGCCGACTTGATTCCCATACTGAGTGGAAATTTCTTGCTGCGAAAGAAATTCAGGCTTTGCCTCAGGTGCACAACCTTCAGGGCAGGGTTAAGCCGACTGAGTTCGACCAGCAGCTCTTCCGTATCGTCATCCGAGCAATCGTTAACAACCACCACCTCAAAATCGTCGTAATCCTGCGACATGATTTCTGGCAGATACCTTTCGAGGTTATGCCTTTCGTTGTGGGCACAGATAACAACCGACACCGGAGGCTGGAAATCAGTTTGGGCTTGTTCTTTGTCAGTTTTATAAAAGGCCAGACGCGAAAAAAGTCCCCAGTAATATGCCAAAAGAATAAGCATGCCTCCCCCGGCCAGTGCTGAACCGGTGATGGTCAAAATGTTGAATTCTATTCCGAAAAAACTGTTCATGCTAATCATGGGCAAATTTATCCAAACTTTGCTATTTGCTTTATCTTTGGCGAAAAAATCAGGCATGAAATTCAGGATCGACGGATCTGATGCAGGAAGCAGGGCAAGGGCAGGTGTGTTGACGACAGATCATGGCGAAATACTGACCCCTATTTTCATGCCCGTTGGTACGGCCGGCACTGTTAAAGCTGTGCATCAGCGTGACCTCGCCAGTGATATTGGTGCAAACATCATTCTCGGAAACACCTACCACTTGTATTTAAGGCCCGGTCTGGATATTCTAGAACAGGCAGGAGGGTTGCATTGTTTCATCGGATGGAACAAACCCATACTCACTGACAGTGGTGGCTATCAGGTGTATTCCCTGAGCGATAGACGAAAACTCACTGAAGAAGGGGTAACATTTCAGTCGCATATCGATGGATCACGCCATGTTTTTACACCCGAAAAAGCAATAGACATTCAACGGAGTATAGGTGCCGACATCATTATGGCCTTCGATGAGTGCACACCTTACCCCTGCGACTATGATTATGCTGCACGTTCGGCCGATATCACACACCGCTGGCTAAAAAGATGTTTAAATAGGTTTCAGGATACGGATAATCGTTATGGTTATCAGCAAACACTTTTCCCGATAGTGCAAGGCAGCACCTACATTGACCTGCGAAAGCAATCTGCTGAAGAGATTGCCGCAACAGGTGCTGAAGGAAATGCCATCGGAGGCCTTTCGGTTGGCGAACCTCCCGAAATGATGTATGAGATGACCTCACTCGTGTGTTCTATTTTGCCCAGGGATAAGCCGAGATACCTGATGGGAGTGGGTACCCCGGCCAACATCATCGAAAGCATTGCACTTGGTGTGGATATGTTCGACTGTGTGATGCCGACCCGAAATGGACGTAACGGCATGCTGTTCACTTCCAATGGAATCATCAACATCCGCAACGAGAAATGGAAAAATGATTTCAGTCCGATAGATGAAAACAGCAATTCTTTCGTTGATATGCAATACAGCAAGGCTTATCTGCGTCATTTATTCGTTGCCCGCGAAATGCTCGGAAGCATGATTGCCAGTCAGCATAACCTGGCATTCTACCTCTGGCTGGTGAAACAAGCCCGGGAAAAAATCCTCGATGGAAGTTTCAGCAGGTGGAAAGACCAAATGCTGCCAAAACTGCAACAACGCCTCTGAATATGAAACTGATCGACTGGTATATCTTTAAGAAGTTTCTGGGCACTTTCTTTTATGCCATCAGTTTGCTGATCATCGTTGTGATTATATTCGATATTTCTGAGAATATTGAAGACTTTCTTAAAAACAGAGCCCCTGTCTTAGAAATAATGATTGATTACTACCTGTATTTTATACCCTATTTCATCAATCTGTTCATCTTTTTGTTCACTTTTATCTCGGTTATTTTCTTCACATCTAAAATGGCCGGCAACACCGAAATTATTGCCATACTGAGCAGCGGTGTTTCTTTCTGGCGTATGTTACGTCCTTATCTGTTTGCTTCGGTGCTTTTGGGTGTGCTGTCATTTTACCTGGGCAACTTTTTGATTCCGAGAACAAATGAAGTACGGCGCGAATTCAAGAATAAATACATCGAAAACCTGACCAAAGACAAGGAGCGGAATATTCACGTGCAGATCGAAAAAGGTGTGTTTGTGTACGTCGAGCATTTCAACAACAAACTCTACACCGGCTACAAATTCACTTTGGAACAATACAAAGGGCAGCAAATGACTTATAAACTCATAGCCGAACGTATTGAATCCGACACACTGAACCGAAACGGATGGAAGATATTCAACTTTGTTGAACGAAGAATTGACAGCCTCAGCGAAACCATCCGGAAAGGAGCCCGTATGGATACCATACTGAATCTGGCTCCAACCGACTTGTACAAGGTGAAGGAGGATTTTGAGATCATGAATTACTGGGAACTTAAACAGCACATAGACAAGGAATTGCTGAAAGGAAGTAAGGGTGTAACTACCTATCAGGTTGAAATGCACAAGCGGTTGGCCTCGCCGATGGCAATCATTATTCTCACCTTCATCGGCGTGGCAGTTTCTTCACGCAAAGTAAGGGGTGGGATAGGGATGCATCTGGGAGTGGGTATCAGTTTGACATTCAGCTATATACTTTTTATGCAGTTCTCTACTGTGTTTGCAACTTTTGGTAACCTTAAACCAGTGCTCGCAGCCTGGATTCCCAACATGATTTTTGCTGTGCTGGGTATCTATCTGATCATAAGGGCACCAAAATAGTTCCTTTATTTTTGATCTGTAAAATGGTCGTTTTAATGCTGCTGAGCCAACATGTTTTCCAGCATTGTTTAATTTTGTTTTATAAATAAACCGATTCAAAACATTCTATGGCTATTATAAGCTCTGTTATCAGCTGGTTGATGAAGAAACGTATGCATCAGATCGAACTGTTTGTCAAATATCCTCATGATGTTCAGACTGAATGGTTCAGGAGGCTGATCAATCACGGAAAATCGACAGAGTGGGGAAGAACCTATGATTACCGCAACATCAAAACCTACCGTCAGTTTACTGATAAAGTACCCGTCAACCGGTATGAAGATCTGAAACCTTACATCGACAGGCTGCGGGGCGGTGAGCAGTTCATTCTCTGGCCCGAGGAGATCAGGTGGTTTGCCAAGTCATCCGGAACTACATCAAGCAAGAGCAAGTTTATCCCTGTGAGCAATTCGGCTCTTGAAGAATGCCACTTCAAAGGAGGAAAGGACATGTTGTCGCTGTATGTGAATAATTTTCCCGATACAGAGATGTTCGACGGCAAAGGCCTTGTGATGGGCGGAAGCCACAGCATAACAGAAGTGAATAATGAATCCTATTATGATGGTGACCTGTCTGCCATACTGATACAGAATCTGCCGTTCTGGGCACAATTCATGAAAACACCCAACATGTCGATTGCACTAATGGATGAGTGGGAAACCAAAATCGAGAAGATGGCCCGCGAAACTATGACACACGATGTTACGAGCATTTCGGGGGTTCCTTCATGGACACTGGTGCTCATGCGACGTATTCTGGAGCTAACCGGAAAAAGCAATATCAGCGAAGTTTGGCCAAATCTGGAGGTTTTCTTCCACGGTGGAGTCAATTTCGATCCCTATCGACAGCAATTCCGAAATCTGGTTCCTTCGGCCAAAATGAATTATATGGAAACCTACAATGCTTCTGAAGGTTTCTTTGGTATTCAGGATCAGGCCGGCAGCAACGAACTGCTGTTGATGCTCGACTATGGTATTTTTTATGAATTTATTCCCGTTGAAGAGTTAGACAACGATCATCCCACTGCATACCAACTTGGAGAAGTTGAGAAAGATAAGAACTACGCAATGGTCATATCCACCAATGCCGGTTTGTGGCGCTATCTGATCGGCGACACAATAAGGTTTACTTCTTTGTTGCCTTATCGCATCAAAATAACCGGGCGCACCCGAAACTTTATAAATGCTGTTGGCGAAGAACTGATTGTGGATAATGCTGAAAAAGCCTTGGATATTGCATGTAAACGTTGCAGAGTAACCATTAGTGATTACACTGCTGCACCACAGTATTTCGAAGGACAGAAGAACGCCTGTCACGAGTGGCTTATCGAGTTTAATGAGGTTCCGGAAAGTATTGATTACTTCGCTGAAAGTCTTGATAATGCGCTTAAATCTCTCAATTCAGATTATGAAGCCAAACGTTATCATAATATGGTACTCAGACCGCCGGTAGTGAAAGTGCTGAAACCGGGTACTTTTTATGCCTGGCTGAAAAAGCGCAACAAACTTGGCGGACAGCATAAAGTGCCGCGGTTGTCAAACAATCGCGAATTAGCCGAAGAAATAATACAACTTCACCAAAACCTTTGATTCCCCAAAATATTTTCTACTTTTATGCCAGCAAAAAATAATCCCATGCACATTGCCATCGCCGGAAATATTGGCTCAGGAAAAACAACACTGACCCGCCTCCTTTCCAAACACTTCGGTTGGAACCCTCACTACGAAGATGTTGAAAACAACCCCTATCTCCACAGCTTTTATGAAGACATGCAGCGATGGTCATTCAACCTGCAGGTGTATTTTCTGAACAGCCGGTTCAGACAGGTGATCGAGATCCGCAACAGCGGTAAAACTATTGTGCAGGATCGTACAATATATGAAGATGCATATATTTTTGCGCCCAACCTCCACTCAATGAATCTGATGTCGACTCGCGATTTTGAAAATTATAGTTCGCTTTTCGAACTCATGAGCAAGTTTATTCAGGCTCCTGATTTGCTGATATATCTGCGTGCCTCAGTGCCTACCCTAGTAAATCAGATCCAAAAGCGAGGACGCGAATACGAAGCCTCCATACGTCTGGACTACCTCTCGCACCTGAACGAAAGATATGAAGCATGGATCAGTAAATACACCATTGGAAAACTACTTGTTTTTGAGGTAGATGATATAGATCTCGAAAAACCAGCCGACCTCAGCCGTGTGATCGAAAGTGTGAATGCCGAATTGCATGGCCTTTTTTAGATGCTTGTACCATAAAATATAAAAAGACTTATGTCTGCCATCGGCATCATTCCTGCACGTTTTGCATCAACCCGCTTTCCGGGCAAACCTTTGGCTATGATTCATGGAAAACCTATGATACAGTGGGTGTACGAACGGGCCATTCAGGCCGAAAGGCTGTCGCGTGTAGTTGTGGCTACAGATGATGAACGAATTTTAACTGCTGTCTGCGAATTTGGTGGTGATGCCCTGATGACCCGTACTGAACATCAAAGCGGCACCGACCGTTGTTATGAGGCGTTGTGCAAAGCCGGACATTCTTATGACTATGTGATCAATATCCAGGGTGATGAGCCTATGATAGATCCCGGGCAAATCAATCAGCTTTGTTCATTGTTATCCGAAACACAGGCTAAGGTAGCCACATTGGCGCGCAGAATCAATGATACTGCCGATATTACAAATCCTAATGTAGTTAAAATAGTGATGGATTCCAGGGGTAAAGCATTGTATTTCAGCCGGTCGCCGGTGCCTTATATGAGGAATGTGCCTGTGGAAGAATGGAACAACCATCATAAGTTTTACAAACACATCGGAATTTATGGTTTCAGGGCCGAAACCCTCAGAGATATAGTAACCATGCAACCCGGTACACTCGAAAAAGCAGAGTCACTTGAGCAATTGAGATGGTTAGAGTACGGAACAGAAATATTTGTGGCACTGACAAATTTTGAATCCATCGCGGTGGATACACCTGAAGACCTTGAAAAACTTATCAACATAATTTGAATTTTCCGGTTCAGGTTTTGTAATTTAGCAGGTTCGAAAGGGTACAAAGCCACAAAAGAACCTTAGTCATGAAGATAGCCCGGTATATAGCTGATCTGCTGTTCGAGTATGAATGCGTCGTCATTCCAGGCCTGGGTGGTTTTATTACCAGAAATCATCCTGCATCGATACATCCTGTCAGGAATCAGTTTAAACCGCCCTGGAAAGAAATAGTTTTCAACCCCCACCTGCGCACCAATGACGGGTTGCTGATTAATCATATTGCACTGAGCGAAAAGTTAACCTATCAGGAAGCCAAGGGCAGGATTGACAGATTTGTGCTGAAATGCCTCAACGAAATGCGCCAGGGGAGAAGGATTTCCTTCAAAAAGATCGGAAGTCTGTACATGAACAATCAGCAAACACTAATGTTTGATGCGGATGAGAGTCAAAACTATCTGGCCTCTTCTTTCGGATTGGGCACATTCGTGTCGCATCCAATTGCACGAAGCAGCTTTGCTGAGAAAAACACTCTGCCTGTTACGGCTGAAACCGAGGAGCCGGCCGTTCGTCCTCTGCAAAAGGACTACAGCCGAACCAAAAAGCCTGCCAAAAAGCATGAGCGGACCGCAGTTCATTCAGGAAAAAGACCCGTTGCACAGCGAAAAACGGGAAACTTTGCACGTCAATTCAGATTTCTTGCTCTTTTGCTTTTGGCTCTTTTTGCCGGTTGGCTTGTGATGAACAAAGCAACAGTCCAGCACTACTACAGCTCCTATGCCAGTCTGATTCCTTTCTTTTATGCCAGCCCAAACGAGTATCTCGTTAACAATATGGACCGCCTGCCCGTGCAGAAATATCTGCCCTTGCCTGCTGCTGAAAAAGTAACACCCGAAGATAAAGTGATGCTGCAGCCGGCCGGAAACAACCTTAGTCAGGTGCAAAATACCATTTCTGTTGAAGACCTGTATCTGCAACAGGCCAAAGAATCTTTCGGGGGATCTGTTGAACTGGGTGCCGAGCCGCTCGAAAAGCAACAGGTTATTTTGGCCGAAGAAGTCACTCCCATAGAAGACAACAATGCTGCCCCAATAGTTACTGCTGACAAAAAAGTTTCCGAAGTATTGCTAAAGAAAGAATCACCTGCCAGAGTTACCGTACAGGAATCATACGGCAGTTCTGCAGAGGAAGAGCTTTCAGCACGTTTTTATATCATTGGTGGTGCATTCAGGGATGAAGCCAATGCTGAAAAATTGTTAAACAAACTTCGTCAAAAAGGGTATTCATCTGTTTACGCGGGTCGAACTAAAACCGGCCTGCTCAGAGTTAGTTATGTAGCGCTCAACGACCGTATGGAAGCACTTAGTGTGCTCGAGAAAATTCAGAAAGAAGAAGATCAGGGCGCATGGCTGATGAGCATGTAATTTAAATTTTGCAGGAGCAGGATAAGTGGGACGAAAGAAGAAACTGCAGCATTTTGCTGAAAACCTCACCTTTGATAATTTATTTCAGTTCAGATTCGAACAATTGGCTGCAACAGGTTTCCCTTTGAAATCACAATGGAAAGATTTTTTTGGAAACAACTACCCGATTGTTCTCGAACTTGGATGCGGCAAAGGTGAGTATACTATTGGTCTGGCAAGGAATTATCCTGACATGAATTATATCGGCATCGATATAAAAGGTGCCCGTTTGTGGCGTGGATTGAAAGACGCACAGAAAGATCAGCTGCGCAATGTGGCATTCATCCGCACACGCATCGAACTGATCGAACACTTTTTTGGCGAGGGTGAAATTTCTGAAATATGGATTACGTTTCCCGATCCGCAGCCCCAGTTTTCGCGAATCCGGAAACGGCTTACTCATCAGAGGTTTCTCGAGCGTTATGCAAGCTTTCTGAAAACCGACGGAATCATTCATCTGAAAACAGACAGCCAATTGCTTTACGACTACACACTTGAAGTGATCCGCGAAAACGGGCATAAACTTCTGGTAGCGAAAGACGATCTGTACTCTGAGGAAGGCGAAGATGTCGTTAAAAGAATCCGTACTTTTTATGAGCAAAAATGGCTTGCATTGGGAATACCTATAAAATATATACGTTTCGCATTATCGCATGAGCAGGCATGATGGTTTCTTCGAGCAGGTGTATGCAGTTGTATGCAAGATACCTCATGGCAGGGTAACCACTTATGGTGCAATTGCCGAATATCTGGGCAGCCGTTCGTCGGCACGTATGGTAGGATGGGCTATGAATGCCTCGCACGGAAGCAAACAACCGGTGCCGGCCCACCGTGTTGTAAACCGCAACGGTATGCTGAGCGGCAAATTTCATTTCGGCAACCCCGCCCTGATGCAGCAACTGCTCGAGGCTGAGGGAGTTGAAGTTGTAGATGATCATGTACAGTCATTTAAAAAGCTATTTTGGAGTCCGGCGGATGAAAACGATCAATAACATATGTTCAGGTAATTTCGATCTTATTTATTCATAAATGTATGATCGCTCTCTAAATAAAATACCTACCTTTGCACGGCCATGCAAGAGTATGGTCTGTAGTGGAAAGATTTGATTGATTGCAACCACGGAAAAAAATGCTAAAACAATGTTTTGCCTTCCGTCAATCAAATGTTCCGTCAGTTTATTAAATTAACCTTATTGAGCAATTATTATGGGATATTTATTCACCTCCGAATCTGTATCAGAAGGCCATCCTGACAAAGTAGCCGATCAGATTTCGGATGCCGTTCTTGACGAAATGCTGCGCTACGATCCTGAGTCGAAAGTAGCTTGTGAAACTATGGTTACAACCGGGCTTGCTGTATTGGCCGGTGAGGTCAAAACAAAAGGCTATGTTGATGTGCAAACCATAACCCGAAGGGTCATTAACAGGATTGGCTACACCAAGGCCGAGTACCAGTTTGATGGAAATTCATGTGGTGTGCTTTCGGCCATTCATGAACAGTCGCCAGACATAAACCAGGGTGTGGAGCGGACAAAAGATGAGGAACAGGGTGCAGGAGATCAGGGCATGATGTTTGGTTATGCCTGTCGCGAAATGGACAACTTCATGCCACTCACCAGCGAATTGTCGCATATACTGTTGCAGGAACTTGCGGCAATACGGCGCGAGGGAAAAACTATGAAATACCTCCGCCCCGATGCGAAATCTCAAGTGACGGTTGAGTACACCGGAAACTGGAAGCCTGTCAAAATTGAAACCATTGTTATATCAACCCAACACGATCCTTTTGCCGAAGAATCAGTGATGCTCGAAAAAATCCGTGCGGATGTGCAAAAGATTCTTATTCCAAGAGTGAAGCGCAAATTGCCACAACGACTGCAACGACTTTTTAAGGCTGATATGAAACTGTTTGTGAACCCAACCGGAAAGTTTGTCATCGGCGGGCCACACGGCGACTCTGGTCTTACGGGACGAAAAATTATCGTCGACACTTACGGGGGCCGCGGCGCTCACGGAGGCGGCGCTTTTTCGGGCAAGGATTCTTCAAAGGTCGATCGCTCAGCTGCTTATGCATCCCGGCATATAGCCAAAAATATGGTGGCAGCCGGTATAGCTGATGAAGTTTTGGTGCAGGTAGCCTATGCCATTGGAGTTGCCGAACCTGTTGGATTTTACGTAAATACATTTGGCACGTCGAAAGTTAAGGATAACTCCGGAAAAAAATTGTCAGATGAAGCGATTGCCAGTCAGATAAAGTCAATGTACGACTTAAGACCATATGCCATCGTGAAAAGATTCGGACTTAAAAATCCAATCTTTGAACGCACAGCAGCTTACGGACATTTTGGCCGTGATCCCTTTTCTCAGGATGTGGAAGTGTATTATCAGAACAAAGATACTTTTGATAAAACGCTTGATGGGCATGTTAAAACTTTCAAAAAAGCCGACTTCTTTGCATGGGAAAAAACCGACCTTGTGGATGCCTTACGTAAAGCCTTCAATATCTGAAAGCTCATGAGGTTATAATAACAAAAGAGGCTGAACCATCAAGGTTCAGCCTCTTTTGTTATTATTTGCAAGTAATTTACCTTTGAATAAGCAGCTTTTGTGTGCGTGCGATTTTATCATTCAGTATCAAGGAGTAAAAGTAAACGCCTTCAGGAATGTCTTGTACCGGAAGGGTAATACTGCCGCTTTTCTCAGTCAATTGCTGCTCAATGATGAGCTTGCCCAACATGTTGTGCACTTTGATTGAAGCAGAAATAACCTGCATGGGAAAATTAAAATCGAAAGATACATCACTCTTTGCAGGATTCGGGTAGGGATTGCTGAAGGAGGAGCGTGCGATCAGGTCTTCCACTGACGCTGGTGAAGTCGTATAGTAAACAGTAAACGAAACCTTTTCGTTAGCATTGTTATGATTCACAAAAGCATATTCAATGATGGAAGTGCCGCTGTGTCCATTGGATTGATAGTCAGCATAAAAATCATCTACAGTACTGCTTTCTCCCGGAGCATAGACATCGAAATTCGATTCGTTGGTGGAGGGTGAATAACAGGTACCTGCATAGCAGAAATAGTTGTATGTATCAGGCACCAGTGTCTTTTCTGTCCTGACAACTTTGATAAGCGCCATTTCGGCTTTGTTGTTGGTCACAATCGCATGTGCCTTCAAAATATTTGTAGGGGTGTTGTCACCTAAGACATAAACCGAGCCGCCATCAGGAATGGGTGCACCATCCCAGGAGAGCGAAAAAGGAGCAGTCTGTGCAAAGACTCCGATCGTAATGCTTAGGGCAAAGGTGAGTAGAAGTAAATGTTTTTTCATGTTATCAGGGAATTAGTTTTCTGAATTTTCTACAAATTTGATGCTAAAAAGCAAAATTAATGCATTTTTTTTAATTTAGCAGCCGACTACTTAAATGTTTCTTATAAGACATTGAAGTTTGTCAAAAGGTTGCATCGGGCTGTTGTTCCATGATGTTTAAATGAATGAATATAGAAGTTATCATCAATTTAAATCGTAAAAAAATGAAAATTAAGTCTTTACTCTTTTTTTTATTGTTCCTATCCACAGCTGTTATTCAGGCACAGACACCCAGAATGGTACTGGCCGAGAGCTATACCAGCACAACCTGCGGACCCTGTGGGTCTCAGAACCCTGCTTTTGATGCTTTGTTGCATGCCAATGAAGACAAGATTACTTCAATCAAGTATCATATGAATTGGCCGGCCCCGGGCAACGACCCAATGTATCACCACAATCCGGTGGACAATAATGCTCGGCGCTCTTACTACAATATTAACTCGGTTCCACATGTCCACCTGGATGGTAATTATTACAATGGCACTCCAAGCACCATCAATCAGAATAGGATCAACAATGCCGCAGCGATTCCTTCACCTTTTGAAATTCGTATGCAGCACCGCTTATCAGATGACCAGGACAGCGTGTATGTAACGATGATGATTCGTGCGACAGAGCAGGTTAGCGGACAGTTGGTTGCTCATATCGCAGTCATCGAAAAAGAAATTCATTTTACATCCCCTCCCGGAACCAATGGCGAGCGAGATTTCTACAATGTGATGAAAGCAATGCTTCCCTCCCGAAACGGAACTTCACTTCCAGATTTTCCGGCAGATTCATATGTGGTGATCGAAACCGCATGGGAACTTCAAAATGTTTATAATATTGATCAGATTGCAGCGGTTGGCTTTGTACAGGATAATACGAACAAACATGTGCATCAGGCAGCCAACAGCAGTACCGAACCGTTGCAACCTTTCTACGGTACCGATGCAGCAGTAACCGGATTAATGAATGTAACGTCCACAAACTGCAGTGGATATGTTTCTCCTAAGATCGAAATAACCAACTACGGTTCAAATGATCTAACTGAAGCTGACATTCAGATTAATATCAATGGTACCATTGTGGATGAAATCAACTGGACAGGAAGCCTGGCTTTTATGGAAAGTGCACAGATAGATGCAGGAGAAATTGGTTTCGAATTACAGGTAGTGAATACCCTTATGGTGTTGATTGGTAATGTCAACGGTCAGGAGGATGAATATACCCTGAATAATGCCAATACGGTTCTGATAAATCAATCGCCTTTCCTCACAGGAAATTTATTGCTATTTTTCCTGCTCGACAATAGTCCTGAAGAAACAACCTGGGAAATACTCAACTCACAAGGAACGGTTGTAATGTCGGGCGGACCATACTCCACGCCAGGTGGTGTAGTGAGCCTGCCGGTAACTTTTGATGCCGGTGATTGCTACGAGTTAATTGTCTATGATGCAGGAGGCAATGGAATGTGTTGCTCCAATGGAACCGGATACTATGCTTTGATTGCCAACGGCAATGAAGCAGTTTTTTCGGGTCAGGGTTTTGGTGCTTCCGACAGGAATGAGTTCACTTATGGTTTTGTCGGGGTTGACGAAACAGGTATGGATCAAGGAAATATCAGTCTTCATCCAAATCCCGCCAGCGACAAAGTGTATTTACGCTTAAAAAATGAGATGATTGGAAATACAGCTACGATTCAACTTACCGATCCTTCAGGAAGGCTTGTCAGAGAACTGAAAATGCCGCGCACACAAGATGGACAACTAATAGAGGTTGATCTTGATGGAATTAGCTCCGGGCTTTACCTGATAACAGTTAAGCTGAATTCGGAGGTATACACTAAGAAGCTTTTTGTCAGATAATATGTAGCCGCTTGAGTGTCCCGTGTTCGGGTATGCCTGTTATCAGGTTCCATCCACGGTTTTTGTAGTATTCGTCCATAACAGAATTAAATTCTGTTCTGTCGAGTACTACACCCTTATGTGGGCCTGAAGTGTAAGCGTCTTTGAAAAAACGCTCGGGCAAGGCATCATCATCCCGGTCAAAACCCTCTCTGCAGTTCAGCCACCTTTCCAGATTAAAGATTCTCTCACCGGTTTCCATAAATTCCTCTTCAGTGAGGTCGAAACCGGTGATTGCTTTTATAAGATGCCTGAAATGTAAATCGTTTCGGTACCAGGAAGCGGCGAAACTGCAAATGCCCAATGAGTCGCGCAAGGTAGAGAGGTTTTGTCCGTTAATGTCGCCCCCGGTCATATGACAGGCTCCCCGATTGGCTGTGGTATAGCTAATGCCTAAACTCTTTGCATAGCCCTGAACGTTCCATGCTGCCAGCTCATGACCTTTGACATGAATGGCAAACTCATGCGAATTATTACCAATAATCTCTGAAAGATGTCTGACTCCCTTAGCAGCTTCAGCACCAATTCCTTCCATCTTGCCGATTTTGTGAATCATGGAGATGCATGGTTCAACTAAACCCCAGTTAAGCTCGATACCATCAAGAAATTCGGTGTTGATCAATTTTTTATCATAGCACTCCATTAGGAAACCCAAAACGTTGCCTAGGGTAATTATATCAATTCCATAGTCATCGGCAATTTCGATCATTTTATGCAGCCCGTCGAGATCATCAATAAGCAGATTGGCGCCCAACATGGTTCCTGTTTCGTATTCAATACCTTCGTTTACAACCCCCCCGTAAGCACCTTTGGCGAAGCCACTTTTTTTGCAAGCAAGTTGACATGTAAAGCATGCCATATCACGCTTCCAAACTCTGGATCGGGCAGCGTGGGCATTAATCTTATCGATTCCGGAAAAAGTTCCTTCGCTAAAATTTTTAACCGCCTGACTGCCTCTGTCGGACGAATACTGAAGGGCATTCGCAGTTCCTCCGTAACGCCAGTTGGTTTTTGATTCACTGTCGGCACCAAAAGAAAGACGGGCTGTTTTCAGAAGTTCTTTAAACAAAAGCGGATCAGCTGTTTCCATATTATTACTCCCACGGACAACTATGGCTTTTAATTGTTTCGCACCCATCACACAGCCTGTTCCACCTCTGCCTGCTGACCGGGCACCTGTATTCATCACGCTTCCGTATGAAACACCTCGTTCGGCTCCGGGCCCGATGTATGCCGATTCGAATCTTCGGTCGCCAACCTCCTTAATGATTGCCTCATCAAACATGTTGGAAGTCATGCCCTTAAACTTCTGGGCATCCCTGATCTCAACCCTTTCGTTTTCGATAAAAAGATACACAGGTGTATCCGACCTTCCTATTACAACAATTCCATCATAACCTGCAAATTTTATCTCAGGACCGATAAAACCTCCCATATTGCTGTAGCTAACGGTAGAGGCAAATTGTTTAGTCGGCTTGCTGGCCTTCGTGATGGGCGATTTGGTTACCATACAGGTTCGTGATGAACTTGGAAAAGGATATCCGCACAAAAGGCCGGGCATAAACATGAGTGGGTTTGCAGGTCCAAGAGGATCAGTTCCTTGGTCTGTAAGGTATTCTGAAAGTAGTTTCATGCCTAAACCTCTACCTCCCAGGTATAACTTATACTCCTGTTCACTGAGCATTCGTGTATAAGTCGTTTTGGTCGTAAGATCAGCAATCAGGATTTTTCCGTTTACACCTTTCATAATTAATGGCTTTGAATTGTGTAGAGTTTATGTTTAAGTTGCTCAAATATGATCTGAGGTGTTGAATATTTGGTTTGTTCAGGCCAAATCTCCACAAATGACAACGCTTCATAAGGGCACCACGCAACGCATTGTGGTTGGCCGTCACAAAGGTTACACATACCGGTCGGGCTTCCTTCCGGATCCGGATAAATTACTCCGGAACGTTCTGTTTTACAGGTTTCTGCACAGCTTTGACAACCGATACAACGGTTTAAGTCACAAACGATGGTTCCTTTCGATTCATCTCTGTATAAGGCCTTTCGTCCGGTTTCGGCAGAAACAGACACCGGGCAGGAGGCAACACAAGGCGTATCATGGCATAGGTAGCAGGTTACAGGAATATCAACAGGTGGCATAAACCGCCAAACCCTGATGTTGGACTGTTCGCAATTGCCGGGACCATGCGGACTTTTGTCTCCTGAAGTATCCGTATTAAAAGCAGAGCATATTGTTTCACAGGTTCTGCAACCGGTGCACCGGTCATAATCAGCAACAATTACTTTTATGGGTCCATTTCCTGTTAGTGTTCCGGCAACTGTTTCAGTCCGGTTTAAGATAATAAAACCACTACTTGCCCAAAATGAATTGATAATGAAATCTTTACGGCTTAATGGCATGAGCTTTGATATTTTATCTTCAAAAATACCCTTAAGTCATTAATAAATCAATGCAAATGAACAAATTAGAATTATTCTAAATAAAAAATGCCGGTTGGTTAGACCGGCACTGTTGTAATCGCAGCAGGAAAGCAGGGTTGTTTAACGTATTACCATCTTTTTAGTTTGTACGGAATTGTTGCCTGTTTTCAGCTGATAGAAATATACTCCGGTTGTTAATCCACTGGAATCAAAACCAATTTTATGACGGCCTGATTCCTGAGTGCTATTTACCAGTTGCCTGACAACCCGGCCATTGATGTCCATCACATTAAGTTCAACGGATGTGGTTTTGCCAAGACTGTAATTTATCGTCGTTTGCCCGCTGAAAGGATTTGGGTAGTTTTGTTCCAAGTGGTTTATCGTTGAAATCCAAGCATAGCTTTCGTCAAGCGACACAACCTGATCAACAGGGGCTCTGAACAAACTGCCACCGCTCCGGCCCGATGCGTTGGAAACCACATAGATGTAACCATCACCGACAGCAGCTTTTACCACTTCACCACCATCGAATCCATTCATATTGATTGGATAGAAAGTTTCCAAATCATAGGAGAAGAAGTTTTGATCTCCAAAGATAAAGAACGTTGTTGTTTCTTGAAAACTGTTGATCTTAAATGCATTGATTTTGACATCAGGCAAAAGGGGCATCCAGTTATCACCATAATCCGGAGAGAAGAACAAACCGGCATGGGTAGCGATAATGGGTAGTTCGCCTAATGGTATCACCTCAGTAACATTGAGAGCAAGTCCTGTGAGGCCGTTGTTTTTCGATTCCCAGTTTGCCATATCGTCGAAGGAAAAGTAAACACCGCCTTTAGTGCCAAGCATAACATATGTAACTGATTCAGGGTCATAGTATTCCCATAGTGCGTTTATATACAGTGCATCTCCGCTGAGACCGTTGTTTGCCGCAGACCAAGGGCCAAGGGGGCTGTCGGGTGCTGAGGTAAATACTCCGCCTCCATTGGTGCCCACTGCGTATGTTGTGCTGCCTTCGGCACTGCTGCCCACGCCATAATAGGTCACATCGGTTGAGCCAAGTCCTGTGGAAGTGGCATCCTGAAAGCTTGCAAGATCGAAAGTGACAAATGGACCGTTTTGGGTGCCTACAAATAATACAGTGGCAGCTCCCCAGAAACTGCGGATGTTCTTGTTTCCGATATTGTTGCTGATGTCGGTGAAGCTATTGCCAAAATCGGTGCTGTGAAAAACACCATCACCATCGGTTCCCACAAAGAGACCGCCACCGGCTATAATATCATATTGTATCGCTGTAACGGCAGCATTGCTGTTGCCTATTTGAACCGGCTCCCATTGTGCCATTGTCTGCAAACCGCAGGCCAGTAAAATTGTCATGAATAGATTTTTTTTCATTTCAGGCTGTTTTTAAGTAATTATAAAAGTTAATTGCATGGCAAAATTGAGTTCAGATTAGAGGAGGTTCAATACGGTATTGTTCGTAATTTTAGGTAATTAGATACTTTTATGTCTATTTGCGAATAATCAGGTATTTTCCATAGATTTATTCTGGTGATTTTTATCAGTTAGAATCAGTTCTTTTAGTTCAGTAAAAAAAAAACCGGCTTTGGGCCGGTTTTTCGTTTCAGGTGTTGATGATGTTAATTCAATGTAAAATAGAAGGGAAGACGGGCCTGAATACCACTCATATTTTTTACTTGTTCCATATATTCAATGTATGAATAGTATTGTCCCAATTCTTGTTTCAGCATCCTTGCTTTTGCATTTCCGGTCATTTCATCGATGATCTGCTGGAAAGGATCTTTTTGCTCAGGGAGTGTGGTCAGTTTGTATTGATCTCCCAGACCTGCTTTTTCAGCAGCTTTTGCAATTGCTGCTTCCATTCCGCCAAGTTCGTCAACTAGTCCGAGTTCCAATGCGTCGATACCTGTCCACACACGGCCCTGACCGATACTGTCCACATAAGATTGTCGGAGGTTGCGGGTTTTTGCAACCAAAGAGGTGAAGTCATCATAAATTTTAACAACTTCCTGTTGAATTTTCATATGCTGAAACTCGCTCAGGGGTTCCATTACGTCGATGAAATCGGCATTTTTGTTTGTCATCACTTTGTCGAAGGTAATGCCTAGTTTGTTGTTGAATAAACCTTTCATATTCGGGATAACGCCAAACACACCGATAGATCCCGTTATTGTGGTCGGGTCGGCAAAGATATAATCGGCATTGGTTGAAATCCAGTAGCCACCTGAAGCTGCAACGTTGCCCATTGAAACAATGAAAGGCTTTTCGTTTTTGGCAAGTTCAACCTCTCTGCGGATCACTTCTGAAGCGAGGGCGCTTCCACCGGGTGAGTTGACGCGCATGACAATTGCCTTGACTTTTTCGTCTTCTCTGGCTTTGCGAATGGCTTTTGAAATATTTTCGGAGCCGATGCTTGTTTCTGAACCTTCACCTCCTGCTATTTCACCTATGGCATAAATCACGGCGATTTTATCCTTAACACGTGTTTTTTTCTCCTTCTCAACTTTGGCCATGGTGTATTTTGAGAGCGTAACAGACTCTATCTTGTCTTTTTCTTCCCTGCCTGTTTTTTCTCTGAGTATAGCTAACAATTCATCTTTATAAACGAGTTTATCTACGAATCCCAGTTCCAGAGCTTTATCTGCGTTCGAAAGTTCAAGTTCATCAGCAATCCGGTTTAATTCTTCCAGGCTTATTTCGCGGCTTTCGCTGATCTGGCCGAGCATTTTGCCCCAGACTGAATGAAGAAGTTTGCTCATTTGCTCGCGATTGGCATCACTCATCTTGTCATACATAAGCGGCTCAACTGCACTCTTGAATTTGTTGTCAGGCCCACGGATGATCTGAGGTTGCACCTCGATTTTTTCAAGCATGTTTTTCAGAAACATCAGCTGTGCGCTCATTCCTTTGAACATGAGCATACCTTCAGGATTAAGGTAGATCTCGTCAGCAACAGATGCCAGATAGTAGGAAGCCTGGCTGTAGCCTTCTGAATAGCTGATGATAAACTTACCCGACTCTTTAAACTCGACCAGTTTTGCCCTGATCTCTTCGGTATTGGCCATCCCGGCCGAAACTTCGGAAAGATCAAGATAGATTCCGGCAATATTGGGGTCTGTGGCTGCCTTTTCAATGTTTTTCAGAATATCGTCGAGACCCATTGGCTGATTCGATTTAAAAGTAGAAAAGTCAAAACCTTCAAAAGGGTTTTTGGGTGCCCTGTCAAGAACAGGTGTGTCGAATCTGGCCACAAGAATAGTATTCTGTTTGAGCGTGACTTCTTCTTTTTCAGCCATCGAGACCAGCGAAGCTATCATTCCTATCATGATGAACATGATCAGAAGCAAGGTGAGTAAAGTGCCTGCAACAGAGGCAAGCATGAATTTAAAAAATTGTTTCATGTGTGAGGGGTTTGTTTGGGTTAATATCAGATCTTTATAGTTTTAGAGATTATCATAAATCATGCAGAATATTATAAATGCCTGAATTACATATTTATATACATTATATTCAGACAAATACTCACGATTAAAACTGATCGGTTTTAAACAATAGTGTCCGTTTTCGATCAGTTCTCCTGCGCTTGATTTTGGAGACCAATCCCCAAGGCAATATTAACATAAAAATGTGAACAAGATATGAACAAAGCAATGTGTTTTTAGGGATCAATTGCCATCTTTGCGGTTCATCATCCTAAATTTATGTTTGGTTATTTTAAGAAACTTATGTTGGTACTGTTAATGATTGCTGCGCCATGTTTTGTTCCTGATATGGGAGCAAACAGGAGTTTCAGCGGATTAATGATTGATGATAATGTTTCGCTTCAGTCACGTTTTGTTGAATTGAGTTTCTCGGCATTTGGTTTTAGTACTTTGTCATCTGATATGATGCGATACCATTTCCATCTTCCCGGAGCAACCCCTTCATTACAGATCAGCGAGTTGGGAAGCCTTTCAAAAGGACGCATGATGAGTTTTTTGTGGAACAACAACAAACGGCTTGATATTCTTAGGGTTGAGAAACTGGTGGATCTGTATATAAACGAGTCAGCTGCCGAAGCAGTCAACCATGATATTGCTTTTTTACAAATGTGTCATGAAACCGGTTTTCTCAGATTCACTGGAGATGTCAATGAATGGCAGCATAATTATTGTGGTCTTGGCGCAACCGGAAATGGGGTTCCCGGACTCAGTTTTCCCACAATGGAGGCAGGTGTGAGGGCACATGTGCAGCACCTGAAGGCATATGCTTCAACAGATAGAATTAATGGAGAAGCAGTATACGAGCGTATCCGTTTTGTTAAACGCGGAATTGCCCCAACACTACACGACTTAACCGGAAAGTGGGCGACTGATCCGCTCTACGGAAAAAAGATTGAACGGCTTATTTCTCAGGCCCATAACGGAAGTTTTTTGGGTATTCGTGTCAACAGAGATACACTACAGGCTAAATAAAACGACCAATAAACTGCAGCATGTCGGAATCAATGGTACTTCTAACCGGGTCAAACCTTGGTAACAGGAAAGCAATGCTTGATCAGGCTTTGGAATGCATCAGTGTACATCTTGGAAAAGTTACAGCGGTCAGCTCTGTTTATGAAAGTGAGCCATGGGGATTTGTGTCTGATAATTTATTTCTGAACCAGGCTGTTGTTTGCGAAACAGTGCTTAGTCCTGCTGAGGTGATGGCCTCGATTCTGAGTATAGAGCAAAACATGGGACGCAACAGGTCGGGCAACGGATATAGCTCGCGCAATGTCGACATTGATATTATTTATTACGGTGAGCACGTGGTCGATCAGGAAGGACTTATTGTACCGCACCCAAGGTTGCATTTACGAAGGTTTGTTCTGGAACCATTATGTGAGCTATTGCCGGATTTTGAGCATCCATTGCTCCATAAAACCAATCTTGAATTGCTGCTATCGCTCAAGGATTCTGATTCTGTGAAAAGAATTCCTATTTGAGATCAACCAGCAGCTGCGTATCTTTGCCGCATGCGTTACAATTTCATTGCTATCGAAGGAACCATCGGGGCTGGAAAGACGACCCTTGCCACAAGAATTGCAGCCGACTACAATGCGAAGCTAATTCTGGAACAGTTTGAGGATAATGCCTTTCTGCCCAAGTTTTATCTGGATCAGGAGAAATATGCTTTTCCTTTGGAAATGTCTTTTATGGCTTCCAGGTTTCAGCAACTGAAGGATCAATTGGGAATGCAGGATTTATTCCGGGCATTTACCATTTCAGATTACTACATCATCAAATCGCTGATTTTTGCGCGCAAAACACTACCTGCAGATGAGTTGGCTTTGTTTACCCGTTTTTTTAATTTCATAACAGCCAGTCTGCCCAAACCTGATTTGCTTGTGTATCTGTATCTTGAGGTAGATAAACTTCAGTTCAACATCCGTCAGCGCGGACGAAGCTATGAGCAACAAATTAAGGATGAATATCTTGAAAAGATTCAGTCAGGCTATTTTGAGTATATGAAGCAACAGTTAGACATGAGAATACTTGTGTTGGACACAAACAAGCTCGATTTTGTGCATAATTCGGAAGACTACCGCACCATTTTGTCTGTTATCGATCAGGATTACAGCCCCGGTATTCATCGTTTTACTTTTTAACCCTGACTAACCAAACTCTTTTTTACGAAAAAAATAAAAAGCCCGGACTTGTATAACAAATCCGGGCTTTTCAACCTTAATTTAACTGATTACTTAACGATGTTCTGGAAGTCTGGTTCGTTGAAGAATTTTATGAATTCGCGATCCCATCTTGCCTGATTCTTATAGTTTTCGTCTTTCTGAATAGCTTTCATCAGGTTTTCATACAGCATGGATGCATCGTTTGTGCGTGCTCCTATGATGGCCTTCAGGTAGTGTGATTCGGCCGGGAGGTCAGAGCAGTCAAGTGTTGATTTTGCGCCGCTGTAATCTTTGCTGAGAAGCTGAGCCAGACCAAGGTTATAATCACATTTGCTTTCGCGCATCAGGTTTACAGCCTTGTCGTAGTCGCCCTTAAAGATGTTGACAACACCCATGTTATAGTTCACATTGGCACCCAATTGCTGGGCTTTGGTGAAGTATTTTTCAGCAGTGGCATAATCTTTTTCGTAAGCGGATACCACGCCAAGATTATTGTGTACTTCTGCTGAATTTTCGTTCATGCCTTTAGCCTTTTCGAGCAGCGATTTTGCTTCGGAATAATTGCCTGTCTTCATTTCGCAAACGGCAAGGTTAACAGCAGCTCTCCATGAATCAGGATAAACACGCATGGTTGATTTGTAGATCATTTTCTTGGTGTTTGCATCTTTAGTGAGTGTAGCAGCATAAAGCAGTTCTTTCACGCTGAGTTGCTCCGGGTTTGTGGTAGCAAGTGTTGCAATTTCTTCATCTGTGCGTTTTGGCTCAAAGGTGTTCACGCTGATGATGGAACGGCGGAGTGGCGGAAGGATTTGCTCTTCGATTTCGGGATAGATCAGAATCATATTCCTGATTTCCTGCTCACGTTGAGCAACGTCTGCAGAACGGATAACATTTAAAACAGCTTTTTTGTCCTTGATATCTGAAGCCTCCACAGCATTCATAAAGCCATTCCAGTCAGGTCCGTTTGCCGAAAGGTTAAAGGTGATTTCATCAGCTTTTTTGTAAGCAACCTTAGAATCTTTTTTCTTGGCAAGGTCATTCAAAATTTTAGTCATGTGACGTTGTGCAGTTTTCGAACGCTTGTCAGAAAGTCCCTGATTGAATGTTTCTTCACCTTCGGGTGAGGCCCAACCGGCAATAGTTACATCTTTAATAACCCAGCCTTTTTCAACGTCTGAAGTTACTTTGCTGAGCAGTTCCCTGTTTTCTGCTTTTTTGTTCAGGGGCAGATTCAGATTCAGATCCGAAAGATTCACCTGGAAATACAGGTTGGCTGTTTGTGTGTGGATGGTAACTTTTTCGTACTGATGGTCAGCAGTTGAAGCACCACGGTGGGTGTCTTTAATTCTTTTGGAGGTGTAGATAACGCCATCAGCAAGTTTGCGTTGTTCTGCTTTCAGAGCACCTTCCTGTGCAAGTGCAGATTCGCGGTCAGCGTAAATAGTTCCTTTGCTTGCATAAACCACAGGCTCGACAATCAGTTCCGAAACATTCATATTCGGATGATACTTGATTTTGTCGGTATAGGTAAATGATCCACCATTTTCGTAGCTGACCGGAATACCATCACCACTGACTGTTTCACCTTTGAAGTTGATGGTTTTCAGCGCAGTTGAACCGCCTTCATAAACCAACACAGGAGTAAAGTTCATGACAGCTTTCTTGTCGAAATATTTTGGAGGGAAGGTTCCTTTGATAGTAACAATAACTGAATCACCTCTTTCTTCGAGTGGGTTAGGCGTGGCTTCGAGGGTTACCAGACCGAAATCACGAACCATGTTCTTGATATTTGATTTCGCCAGTTTGTAACGTGCGCCAACGTTGAAAGTTGCATACATATCCCTCCAGATTTCAGCACCAGGGTCTTTGTTGTCATTTTTTGCAAGTGCATCAAGCCAGTCGGTATCAACAAGATTCCAGGTGTAGTTACCATATATGTCCCAGTTGTCTGAAACGTTGAAGTTCAGGTCAGCGCCAACAGGCAGGTGCCATGCAACTTTTCGGTCGCCAATTCCCCAGTCACCGTCAGGATACTCTTGTCCTTTGTAGCCGAATTTGCGGATACTGTTGCCGCTGCTGATCTGAGTGGCTTCGGACCTCCAGTGCACTTGTCCAATGCCTATGTGTGGAGCAAAAGTGAACAGCCTGTCGGGATTATAACCAAACAGAAGATTCCAAACGTTGAACGAAGCGTTGATACTACCTTCGTAGTAGTCATTGTAAGAAAGTTTGGCATCAAGACCTTCTTTCTCACCGGCAAGGCTACCAAGGCCAAATTTAGCGTTTGCGCCAAAAACACTGGTGAACTGCCTTCCGGCTCCGAGTTTCCCGTTCAGTTTGGTATATGGCCAGTCAGGCATAAAACCGTATTGAGCCAGATCGGTGTGGTTGAATGTTCCGCCGATTTCACCCTGGAAATACCAGTAAGGTGAGAAAGAGGAAACAGGTTTAGATTCTTCCTTTTTAGGTTCCTCTTTTTGTTCCTCGGTAGCCTGGCTGAAAACAGTCAGCGGGAAGATCGCCAGTAACGCGATCATCAGGAGTCCGGATAGAGAAAAGTAATTTTTCATAACGGTAAAGATTGGTTAAGTATTCAGTTTAATTTTAAGGTTATTCAAATGTGCAATTCTTGTCAAATAATGTACCAAACAATTTTAGACGAAATTGGTTGCAAATGTAGCAAAAAAATATTGATTTTTAACACTTCCATGCATAATTATTTGTTGCTAAATTAAGTAATTCTGATCATTGAAAGTATTAAACAACACTTATTTTATTGTTAAGTGATAGTAATGCCAGCATACAATACCTGCGCAAACAGCTACATTAAGGGAATGTTTTGAGCCGGATTGAGGTATTTCGATGGCATCATTGCAGCTGTTAATCACATCTTCACTAACGCCATCTACTTCATTTCCAAACACAAGAGCAGTTCTTTCGGGCCAGACAAAGTTCTGCAACAATTGGCTTTTGTCGGTTTGTTCCACGGCAATAATTCTGTAGTCGGATTGTTTGAGCATTTTAACGGCATCCAATACATTTTCATAATAGGTCCATGCCACAGTTTCAGTGGCACCCAGTGCGGTCTTGTGTATTTCACGGTGAGGCGGTTGACCTGAAATCCCACAGAGAACAATACGTTCCACACGAAAGGCATCTGCTGTGCGGAATACCGATCCTATGTTGCTTAACGACCGGATGTTGTCGAGTACAAGAACAATAGGCAATTTAGCCGAATTTCTGACTATAGCAGCATCAGGCCGGTTCAGTTCCGATATGCTAAGTTTTCGCATACTTTTTTAAGGCTAAGTTACGGAAAGATGAGTTGTGAATTCAAGTCGGTCAGAAATTGTATCTTTGCCTTTATTCCCTCCCTGAAGCATATGATGAAACCAGAAACTTCGCCAGTCGAAACGCCTCTGATGAAGCAATATAATCAGATCAAGGCACGGTATCCCGATGCTTTACTGCTGTTCAGGGTGGGTGATTTTTATGAAACTTTTGGTTCTGATGCCATCACTGCATCCGAAGTGCTCGGCATTGTGCTGACCCGAAGAGCCAACGGAGCAGCATCATATGTCGAGTTGGCAGGTTTTCCGCACCACAGCCTGGATACCTATCTGCCGAAATTGGTCAGGGCAGGATACAAAGTAGCTATTTGCGATCAGCTTGAAGATCCCAAACTGGCCAAGAAAATTGTAAAAAGGGGTGTCACTGAGCTTGTCACTCCGGGTGTTTCGTACAATGAGCATGTGCTAGAACAGCGTCAGAACAATTTTTTATGCGCCATTCATTTCAACGAAGGCATCAGCGGGGCTGCCTTCCTCGATATCTCAACAGGTGAGTTTTATGCAGCACAGGGTAATCAGGAGTATATCGACAAATTGCTCCAAGGGCTGAATCCGAGTGAAGTGGTAGTGCAGCGCAACAAGCGCAGGGCTTTTATTGATTTTTTCGGCGATAAGCATTATCTGTCGGTTTTCGACGACTGGGTATTCACATCCGAATATGCGTCTGATGTACTCTTGAAACATTTTAAGACCAATTCATTGAAAGGTTTTGGTCTTGATGACCTTCCTTTTGCGGTGGTGGCGGCAGGCGCATGCATGCATTATCTAAGCGAAGCACAACACGAAAACATTGGTCATATAGGGAGTTTGTCACGTATTGACGAAGGCAGCCATGTATGGTTGGATAAGTTTACGGTCCGCAATCTTGAACTGTTATCAACCCCTTATCCTGAAGCCAAAACCCTTCTTGATGTACTTGACCAGACGGTTAGTCCGATGGGCAGCAGACTCATGCGACGCTGGATTGCGCTCCCGCTCAGGCATCGTTTCGCTGTGGAAGAGAGGCTTGAAGCCGTTCAGTCGCTGGTTGATGATCATCAACTCATTGATAATCTGCAGGCAGCCATCAAACTTGCCGGCGATCTCGAGCGCATGATTTCAAAAGTGGCACTTGGAAAAATCAATCCACGCGAACTCCTGCAGGTAGCACGTGCACTGAAGCAGGTTGAGTCGGTCAAGGAAACCTGCCTTGTTTCAGACTCTGCACCTTTAATTCAGGTTGCAGAAAGACTCAACCCTTGTGCCATACTCTACAATCGATTGTTTCATGATCTTTCTGACGATCCGCCCGCCTTACCGGCCAAAGGAAATGTGATTGGCTCCGGTGTAAGTTCTGAACTTGATGAATTACGTAATCTTGCACGTTCAGGTCGTAACTACCTTTCGGACCTGCAGAAAAGGGAGCAGGAACTTACGGGCATAAGTAGCCTGAAGGTTGGTTATAACAATGTTTTTGGCTATTATCTCGAAGTCACCAATGCACATAAAAATAAGGTGCCTGCAGAATGGATCAGAAAGCAAACGCTGACTGGCAGTGAGCGTTATATCACTGAAGAATTAAAGGAATATGAGCAGAAAATTCTGGGAGCAGAAGAAAGGATGACCGAGCTTGAACATCAAATTTTCAATGAGCTTGTTTCATATACAGCGGGATTTGTTCAGCCTGTGCAACTGAATGCAGCTCTAATGGCTCAGCTCGACTGCCTTTGTTCTTTCGCTTTTTCGGCAATACGCAATAAATACCACCGTCCCGAACTTAATGAGAGTTATGTGATCGACATCAAAGAGGGGCGCCATCCGGTTATTGAGCAACAACTGCCAAAGGGCGAGCATTATGTTGCAAATGATATTTACCTTGACCACGACAAACAACAGATCATCATCATTACCGGGCCTAATATGTCGGGTAAATCAGCTCTGTTGCGACAAACAGCATTGATTGTACTTATGGCACAGATGGGAAGTTTCGTGCCGGCTGAATCAGCCTCAATTGGTATGGTAGATAAAGTGTTTACAAGAGTAGGAGCCAGTGACAATATTTCATCAGGCGAATCTACTTTTATGGTCGAGATGAATGAAACGGCCAGTATACTCAATAATGTTTCGGGACGCAGCCTTATCCTGCTTGATGAAATCGGAAGGGGTACGAGTACCTACGATGGCATTAGCATTGCATGGGCTATCACCGAATATCTGCACGACCATCCCGCCTGCCGGGCAAAGGTTATGTTTGCAACCCACTATCATGAGCTCAATGAGATGGCAGCCTCATTTCCACGCATCAGAAACTTCCATGTTACGGTAAAGGAAGCCGGTAACAAAGTTGTATTTCTGCGAAAATTAAAGAAAGGTGGCAGCGCCCACAGTTTCGGTATTCATGTGGCAACCATGGCAGGCATGCCCCGTAAGGTAATTGAGCGGGCCAACAAACTGATGGTGATGCTCGAAAAAACACACTCAGACGAGTCGTTCAGGAAGGCAGGGGGAGGTAAACAGGACAAAACTGACGACATTCAGTTGAGTTTTATTCAACTTGATGACCCACTGTTGCTGCAAATAAAAGAAGATATCCTGAATACAAACATTGACACACTGACACCTGTGGAGGCACTGATGAAGCTGCATGAGATCAGAAAACTTCTTGGAAAATGAAACTTTATAACAGAATATAAAACAGGGATTTTAAATGCAGAAAAAAAACCTGAAAAAAGTTTGCATCACTTCAGAAAAGTTACATACATTTGCACTCCCATTTGAAACGCGGAAATAGCTCAGTTGGTAGAGCACGACCTTGCCAAGGTCGGGGTCGCGAGTTCGAGTCTCGTTTTCCGCTCCAAGCTAATCCCGGTCATGCATCGGGATTTTTTTTCAGATTGCGCCCCCTGATGTCCCCATCGGAGCAATTTTAGCCCGAGTGGTGGAATTGGTAGACACGAAGGACTTAAAATCCTTTGGCCATTGCGGCCGTGCCGGTTCGAGTCCGGCCTCGGGTACAGAGGGGGATGCGGGTTGCGCGCTTCGATTTCGCTCAGCGTGCAGGTTGCGGGAATCCCTTCCATCTTCTCAACTTCCCAGCTTCTCAACTATCCAACTAGCCAACTTTCAAACTTTTCTTACTTTTGTCATTTCGGAAACTTCATATCAGATGATCACTAAAACAAACATATTGAGAGAGATAAAGGCCTATGCTGTCATTACAATCGGTTTGTTGGTGATGACAATCGGCTGGACTGCGTTTCTCATTCCAAATGAAATACTCGGAGGTGGTGTCACAGGGGTAGCCACATTGATCTTTTGGGCTTCAGGCTTACCTGTGGGGGTTACTATCTTCGCTGTTAATGCTTTGTTGCTTGTTCTAGCTATCAGGGTTCTTGGCTTTGGTTTCGGGGTTAAAACAATTTTCAGTGTTGTCGTACTTTCAGGTCTGTTTTCTGTATTACAATATTACATACGCGAACCTTTTGTGACTGATCGTTTCATGGCGGCAATTATCGGTGGTATCATGAGTGGAGCAGGAGTGGGTATTGTATTTACACAGGGAGGAAGCACAGGAGGCACCGACATTGTTGCCATGCTCATCAATAAATACCGTAATATCAGCCCCGGAAAAATCATTTTGCTGCTCGATGTTTTTATCATTTCAAGTTCATTCATTTTATTCCGAAGTATCGAAACACTGGTGCATGGTTTTGTGGTGATGGCTGTTGCCAGTTATGTTATAGATCTCATTCTTACAGGAAACAAGCAGTCGGTACAACTGTTTATCTTTTCCAGAAAGGCCTCTGAGATAGCTGACCGTATTGGCACTGAAACCGGCAGAGGAGTAACTTTTATTCGTGGAACAGGGTGGTACACGAAAACCGAAAGCGACATACTATTGATTATTGTCAGACGAAACGAATCACCACAGATTTTCAGAATTATCAAGCAGATTGATCCGGATGCTTTCATGTCACTGAATAATGTGATGGGTGTTTATGGCAAAGGCTTTGATGTAATCAAGTGATTTAGACTTATTGTCAGACAGATATTTCAGATTTTCGTTACTACTTATTTTTCCCACTTTGGGCAAGGATTATGCCTCCAAGCATCAGCGCCGAACCTGACAGAGCTTCGACGCTCATTTTTTCATGTAATATTAGGTATCCGCCCATTGCTGCAAACACAGCTTCTGTGCTTAAAATTATGCCTGAAAGGTCGGCTCTTGTGTGGCGCTGACCGGCTACCTGAAGCGTAAAACCTATGCCCACCGAAACTATTCCCGCGTATAGCAGCGGCACCAGACTGGCGGTTTGTGTGAATAATGCCATCGGGATAGGCTCGGACACAATTGACAAAATCAGGCTGATTAAGGCAGTAAAGCTGTATTGAATTATGGCAAGCAATCTGAAATCGTATTTCGGTGCAACATAAGAAAGAATCACGATATGTGCGGCCCAAAAAAAGGCACTTAGCAGTACCAGCACATCACCCTGTCGCATCAATAGGTTGTCAGAACCTCTTATGCTGAGCAGATAAAGTCCGCCCAGAGCAGTTATTGCCCCCAGCCATGTCCGGGATGAAATGATCTGTCCACGTAGAAGCGCAAACGCAGGAACTATAATGATGTAGAAACCTGTGATGAAACCAGCGTTGCCGGCGGTTGTATATATGATGCCGATTTGCTGAAAACTTGCGGCGAAAAAAAGTGCAGTGCCAGCCATCATGCCGGCAAGTAGCAAGCGTTTGTCAGAAAAGGATGCTTTCAATCCTTTCTTTGGTTTTTGCAGCAATAACAAAGGAAGCAATGTCAAAGCCCCCAAAAGAAATCTTAACCCGTTGAAGCTGAGCGGACCCGAAAACTCCATACCTTTGCGTTGTGCCACAAAGGCAAAGCCCCAAACCAGAGCAGCGCCTGCAAGCAAAGCATAGGATTGCGCAGCTTGTTTATTCATAATGACTAATCAATGGTCAGTTTTTTCCACGTACGATTGAGTAGTGTTAGGGCAACAATAGCTACAGCGACGAGAATTCCGGTTATTAAATAATGGCCGTAAAGCAACTCGCCTATGGCAAACAGAATACTGTAAATGCTTATGGTGCCCAGCATCATGCAGATGATGCCTGTTGGAACGTCCCAGGCAAGTGTTTCGCTTTTTTGCAGGTTCAGTCCTTCGTTACGGGCCTTTTCGACAACTTTTTTCCATCCCGGCCCTCCAGGCCTGATTCGGCTGTAGAAACTGCGAAGTGTCTGATCATTGGTAGGAGGAGTGAGATATGTTACAATTAACCATGCAGCAGTTGTGATGCCTACTCCGGCTAATATTTTAAATGTTTCTCCGGGGTTATAACCGGTGAATTTTTTCAGCAACACAAAAGCAATTGCCACAGCAAATGATACAACCATTCCGGTAAGTTCGGTGAATGCATTGATGCGCCACCAGAACCAACGCAATATATAAATTAGGCCTGTTCCTGCTCCGATTTGTAGCAGGATGTGAAAGGCTTGCAGGGCATTCTCAAGTACAAGTGCAAACAGCAGCGCAAAAAACATAAGTGCCACAGTGGTGATGCGTCCGGCTACAACCTGTTGCTTTGGACTGGCCTGGGGATTCAGGAAACGCACGTAAAAATCGTTTACAATATATGATGAACCCCAGTTGAGTTGAGAGGCCGTTGTGGACATAAAGGCTGCGATGAGCGATGCAACCACAAGACCGAGAAAGCCATGTGGAAGCTGCCTGAGCATAGCCGGATATGCAAGGTCGTGCTGCACGTATTGTGGGTTGAGGTCAGGAAAAGCCTGCTGCAAAGCGGCAATGTCGGGGTATACTGTCAGCGAAAGCAGTCCTACAATGATCCATGGCCATGGCCTCAGAGCATAATGAAAGAAGTTGAATAGCATTGTGGCACCCATTGCATTTTTTTCGTTTTTGGCCGACAGCATCCGCTGTGCAATGTAACCACCACCGCCGGGCTCAGCCCCCGGATACCATACACTCCACCATTGAACGGCCAATGGTATGATAAGCAACGAGACAACCATTTCGGTATTCGAAAAGTCAGGCATAATTCCTGTTCTTTCTGCAACAGCAGGATGGGCCAATAGGGTGCTTAAACTCCCCGCTTCGCTGTTTACCAGAATTACAGCAGCACCTATCGCGCCAACCATCGCCAGGGAAAACTGGAAAAAATCTGTATAAAGTATGCTTTTTAATCCGCCCAGAGCACTGTAAAAAACAACAATTACCGATGCGACGATGAGTGTCTGAGCTGGAGACCATCCCAACATCACTGCGCTGATTTTGATGAGCGCAATTGAAACAGATGCAATGACCATAATGTTGAAAAAAGCACCAAGATAAATGGCCCTGAATCCGCGCAGGAAGGCCGCCATCCTTCCACTGTAACGAATTTCATAAAACTCAAGGTCAGTAAGCACCTTTGAACGGTTCCATAGTTTGGCATAAACAAATACCGTGAGCATACCTGTCAGGAGAAATGCCCACCACAGCCAGTTTCCGGCTACTCCGTTCTGGCGGACGATATCCGTGACGAGATTAGGTGTATCGCACGAAAAAGTAGTTGCCACCATACTGATGCCGAGCAGCCACCAGGGCATGTTGCGACCCGACAGGAAAAATTCGTTATAGCCCTTTCCGGCACTTTTTGAGGCATAAATGCCAATCGCAATCAGGATAATGAAAAAGATGAGGATGATGATCCAGTCAATGGTAATTAGGTGCATGGGTTTCTGGCTTCTGGTTTCTGGTTTCTGGTTACTGGTTCCTGGTTCCTGGTTTCTGGTTACTGGTTCCTGGCTTCTGGTTATTGGGGGATTTAGCTGGTTTACTTTTTCTTTGTTGAGTTGTTGATATAATGCTTTTTGTTGAAGCTTGTTGATAGCATTTGTTGCAAAGATAGGCCACTGGCCAAATGATGGTAACTGTTTGCGCAAAAAAAATAATGTCTGTAAGGGTTGAATCAACCTTTATGTGATTAGAAAATGACCAATTAATCTTACCTGAAACAATATCTGGTGGTTCTTGATGAGTCATTAATTAATGATGAAAAAAATATTTATATAAAAACAAAGTCTAAAGTAGTGCATGTGTTTAAAAAACACAATATCAGATATTAAAGATTAATATGTATTAGAAATAGGTCATTCTGAATGTATTTAGACTAATTATAAATTGTTCTGAATAAAGAAAAAAATCTTTAATAGATCAAAAAATGCTTATCTTTGTGCCATAAATTTTATCAGAAGCATGAACCCGATAAGTACTGAAAAGATAGTCCAGCCAGTGCCGGAGCCCACCGTTCGAAGAATGCCAACTTACCTTAACTATCTGAGAGATTTGGCAAAGCGGCAAGAGCAGTTTATAACTGCGCCTACCATAGGACGGGTATTGCATCTTGACCCTACGCAAGTGGTGAAAGATATGGCGTTTACGGGTGTAAGCGGGCGGCCTCGTGTGGGTTATCTGGTTACTGAGTTGGTTGCAGCTCTGGAAGATTTTCTTGGCTATAACCGCACACACGAAGCGTTTCTGGTTGGAGCCGGCTTTCTGGGAAGTGCCCTCATTCAGTATCAGGGCTTCCGTGAATCGGGACTACGCATTGTGGCAGCTTTCGATATTGACAAGAAAAAAGTGGGTATAGATATTGCCGGTGTGCCGGTGTTTCATTTCGAGAAGTTCCGCGACCTTGCCAACAGACTGCATATCAGCATAGGTATTATCACAGCACCTGCACCGGCTGCACAACAAGTGGCTGATCTGATGGTAGGGTGGGGTATCAGGGCAATTTGGAATTTCGCTCCGGTGCCATTGGTTGTTCCTGATCATATCATCGTTCAGGACACACATATCTATGCCAATCTGGCGGTGATCCTGAATAAGCTGAAGAATATAAATGAAATATAAACGGTGCTTATGTACCATATTAATACAAGCAAAAGTGAAGACAGAACCTAACAAAAACTTACGTCAGTTTCAGCAGGTGATCGAAATCATCGAGCGAAACAATCATGACAAAGCCCGATTGATTCCCATTTTGCAGGAAGTTCAGGAAGCTTATCGATTTTTGCCTCCTCAGGTGCTTACTTACATTGCAACAGCACTTAATATGCCAGTCGCAGAGGTTTATGGTGTCGCTACCTTTTATGCACATTTTTCTCTTGAGGCCAAGGGTAAGTACATCATTAAAGTTTGTGACGGAACCGCATGTCATGTTAAAGGATCGAGCCGCCTGCTGGATACACTTCATTCAAAACTAGGTTTGAGCGACAAAAAGCACACTACTGATGATATGATGTTCACTGTTGAGGCCGTCAGTTGCCTGGGAGCATGCGGATTGGCGCCCGTGATGGTGGTGAACGAAAAGGTTTACGGAGAAGTGAGTGCCAGAAAATGCGAAGAGGTTTTAACTGAAATAAGGGAAACAGAAAACAGTCTGGCTATAGAGCAGGCATAAAACTTAAAGCAATGGAAACCATCAGCACAGTAGATTTGAAAGAAGTAGCCAGGCAGTACGAGGCGGCTGCCTCCCGGGTGCACAAACGTATTGTGGTGTGCGCAGGAACAGGATGCATGGCCAATGGTGCCCTGCAGGTGTATCAATCACTTAAAGAGGCAATAATAAAAGCAGGGATGCAGGAGTTTACCGAGCTTGAATTGGATGTTCACGACGACACTAAAAAGACCATTCATTTAACGGGCAGTGGTTGTCAGGGCTTTTGCGCCCAGGGGCCCTTGGTGAATATTCTTCCGGAAGAAACAATGTATGTTAAAGTCAGGCCCGAAGATGCAGATGAAGTTATAGAACGCACAATTGTTCGTGACGAAATCATCGAAAGACTGCTCTATGTTAACCCGGTTTCAGGAGAACGCAACAAGGGACAGCTTGACATACCTTTCTATAAACTTCAGAACAGACTTGTATTGGGCGAATGTGGTCATGTCGACCCTGAGAATATTCGTGAGTATATTGCACACGGCGGTTATCATGCAGCTCGCAAGGCCTTCATGGAGTTATCCGACATAGATATTTGCAACACCGTATCAGAGTCGGGACTCAGGGGCAGGGGAGGTGGTGGTTTTCCTACCGGACGAAAATGGAATCTTACCCGCACAGAACCAAGCGAAAAGAAATATGTAATTTGTAATGGTGATGAAGGCGACCCGGGCGCATTTATGGACCGAAGCCTTATGGAAGGCAATCCGCATCGTGTACTTGAAGGAATGATGATAGCTGCACGAGCCATAGGTGCTGACGAAGGGTACGTTTATGTGCGTCTCGAATACCCACTAGCTGTGAAACGTATGCGAAAGGCTATTGAAGATGCTCTGGATGCCGGAGTGTTAGGAGAAGATGTTTTCGGGTCGGGACACAGCATGTTCATACATGTTATGGAAGGTGCCGGTGCATTTGTATGTGGCGAAGAAACCGCATTGATGGCATCCATCGAGGGCAAACGCGGAATGCCCATGCCCAAGCCACCTTTCCCGGCTCAAAAAGGTCTGTTCGGAAAACCAACAGTAATCAATAATGTGGAAACACTGGCTGCTGTTCCACTTATCCTCCGTCATGGAGCATCCTGGTTCAATCAGCATGGAACAACCAACTCTAAAGGCACTAAAACTTTTGCCCTGACAGGCCACGTGGCCAACACCGGCCTTATCGAAGTGCCTTTCGGGACCACTCTTCGCGAAATTGTTTATAACATTGGCGGGGGGGTTACGGACAACGATGGTAAGGTTACACACGAAGGGTTTAACGCTGTTCAGATTGGCGGACCTTCAGGAGGCTGTCTCACTGAAGAAGACCTCGATCTGCCATTAGATTACGACAACCTCATAGCAAAAGGCGCCATGATTGGATCCGGAGGTCTGGTGGTAATGAACAAACAGTCATGTATGGTTCAGATTGCGCGCTTCTTTATGAATTTCACCCAAAACGAAAGTTGCGGAAAGTGCGTGCCCTGCCGCGAAGGCACCAAACAAATGCTTGCCTTACTAGATGACATCATCGAGGGCCGTGCAACGGATGAAACCTTTGAATTGCTCGAAGAGGTCGGAAATGTGGTCAAACTGGCTTCGCTGTGCGGACTCGGTAAAACGGCCCCCAGCCCCGTGCTGTCAACCATTGTTAAATTTAAAGACGAGTATCTGCAACATATACGTTACAAGCACTGTCCCACTAATAATTGCAAGGCCTTGCGCAGCATCAGCATCGATCCTGAAAAGTGTATCGGCTGCACGGCCTGTGCACGGAAATGCCCTGTGAAAGCCATTAGTGGTGATAAAAAGCAGCTTCATGTGATTGATGCGGCCATTTGTACAAAATGTGGCATTTGTTTCGAGGTGTGTAAGTTCGATGCAGTTGTCGGATTCAATTAGTTTACGTCAGATTAAATTGTAACAAACAATCTTTTTTATCATGAATTCAAAAGGTAATGTAATTATAGATGGGATGCCCGTTCATATCGAAAATGAACGAAACCTGCTCGAACTCATCCGGAAAGCCGATATTGAACTCCCCACTTTTTGCTACCATTCGCATCTGAGTACCTATGGCGCATGCAGGCTTTGTGTTTGCGATATAAATGGAATGGGTATCCAGGCCACCTGTACCATTGAACCTAAAGATGGAATGGTGGTGCACACCAATACCGCACAGGTACGGCAAGTAAGAAAGGTTAACCTCGAATTGCTTTTGGCAAATCACGATATTTCCTGTCCGAGTTGCGTGCGGTCAAATAACTGTAAACTGCAGGACCTTACCCGCCGGCTTGGTGTAACAAAAGTTCGTTTCCAGCGCACTGAAAAAATCGCACCTATCGACAATCACTCAAGGAGTATCATCCACGATCCGAACAAATGCGTTTTATGCGGCGACTGTGTAAGAGCGTGCAAAGAAATGCAGGCCGTGGGCGCTATCGACTTTGTCAACAGAGGTGCGCGCACTACCGTCGGACCGGCTTTTGGCAAAAGCCTCAGAGATGTTGAGTGTATCTATTGTGGCCAATGTGTGTCGGTGTGTCCGGTAGGAGCACTTGTACCCCGCCCCGAAACCGAAGAAGTATGGAAGGATATACATAATCCTGATAAATACGTCGTTGCACAACTTGCACCTGCTGTTCGTGTGGCTCTTGGTGAAGGTTTTGGAATGGATCCGGGAGCCATCAGCACAGGGCAGATTGTGGCTGCACTTAAAAGAATGGGCTTTGATCAGGTGTACGACACTTCTTTTGCTGCCGATTTGACCGTCCTTGAAGAAGGCTCAGAGTTCATTCAACGGAAACTCAAAGGCGAAAGACTCCCGATGTTCACATCATGTTGTCCCAGTTGGGTGAAGTTTGCCGAACAGTATTATCCTGAGTTGCTTCCTAATCTTTCCACTTGCAAATCACCTCAGCAGATGTTTGGTTCTGTGGCTCGTGAGATGCTTCCCAAACTACTTAACATAAAACCCGAGAATCTCGTCATTGTGTCGATTATGCCCTGCACGGCTAAAAAATACGAAGCTAAACGGGACGAATTTATCCACAATGGAACCGCAGAGGTAGATCATGTTCTTACAACAGAAGGTCTTGGACGTATGATTCACGAAACTGGTCTGCAATTCAATAAGCTCAAACCCGAATCCTTCGACATGCCTTTAGGGTTTAAAACAGGGGCAGGTGTTATCTTTGGTAATACAGGCGGAGTTAGTGAAGCTGTTTTGCGCTTTGCATATGAGAAACTGACCGGACAAACCCTTTTCGATACTGATATCAAACAAACCCGTGGCCTTGAGGGAATCCGCACGGTAGAAATGAAACTGGGTGATACAGCCATTAAACTGGGTATTGCACACACAACAGGTAATGCCCGAAAGCTTTGTGATGCCATTGTAAAAGGAGAGGTTTATTATGATTTGGTTGAGGTTATGGCTTGCCCGGGCGGATGTATTGCTGGGGGAGGTCAGCCTGTGAGCTTTGATCCTGAGTTCAGACAGAAGCGCATGCAGGGCATCTACAATGCCGACAAACAACTTGACTTGCATAAATCGCAGGACAATCCTTACGTCAAAGAACTGTACCTGTCTCTGCTTGGCGAAATAGGCGGACACCGGGCCCATGAACTGCTGCATACTTATTATCATGGACGCAAACGCATTACTGACCTGGTGATTACGATAAGAAACACGCATCATCCTAAAATCGAAGTGTATGTTTGTGTTGGAACTAATTGCTATTTGAAAGGATCGCGCGAATTGCTCCAACAAATTGCCAAATATGTTGTAGACAACAAACTCGAAAATATTGTTGGTTTTGAGGGTCAGGAAGAAATGGTTGATGTGAAGGCCACTTTCTGTTTCGAACGATGTGACCGTGGCCCTGTGCTCAGGGTGAATGAACAGATCGTGGAACATGCCTCCTTTGACAATGCCAAAGAAATGATTGACAAAGAGGTGAGGCGTATCGGGGCAACCATAGCACAGAACAAATGATGAAACTGGAAAATATATATTTAGGGTCCATCAGTGGATTGTTTACTGATATTTATTGAGTGAAACTTAATGTAAAAACTGTCACATGAAGAATGCCGTTCAACAAAAACTGCGTCAGCCTGTTGTGTTCACCCAGAGGGCAAGATGTCGCGATTGTTATCGCTGCGTGAGGGTGTGTCCGGCCGGGGCAATAAAAATGAAGGATGGTCAGGCTCAGGTGTTACCCGATCACTGCATTGCCTGTGGCACATGCATTGTGAACTGTCCGCAACATGCCAAAGAGTACAGATCGGAGTTGGGATTGGTTCTTGAATTGTTGGCTTCAGATGGGCATGTTTCGGTGAGCATGGCTCCTTCATTTGTAAGTTATTTTGAAGAATGGTCTGTCCGCCGGATTCCATCGGCACTGCGCCTCGCAGGATTTCGCTTTGTGGGAGAAACGGCTGTTGGCGCATGGCATTCAGCACAGGCCACACTTGAGCATGTGCAATCCTATCCTGCTAAACACCACATCTGTACTGCTTGTCCGGCCGTCGTAAACTATGTGCTTCACCAAAAGCCCGAATTGGCTGAGAAGCTGGTCCCAGTGGCCTCACCTATGCGTTTTCATGCCATGCAGATAAAGAAGAATAATCACGAAACCAAAGTTGTATTTGTCGGACCCTGTGTGGCCAAAAAAGATGAGGCATCATGGAAGTCAGCATATGGCGAAATTGATGCGGTGCTCACTTTTGAAGAACTGATCGAACTGTTCCGCATAAAAGAAATCGACCTGAGAAATTGCGAGGAAAGTAATTTCGATGATGCTGTATGTGGCGATGCCAGACTGTTTCCGTTGGAAGGAGGGCTGTTGCGTACTGCCGGCCTTGATGATACCCTGCTCAGCTCACAAACTCTTGCTGTCAGCGGTTACCGCGAAGTTAGTCTGGCATTGGACAGCATGACAGAATCGGATGACCCTGTTATCCTCGAACCATTGTTTTGTAAGAATGGTTGTATAGCCGGTCCTTCATTCAGCAACAAAGGCAATTTTGTAAAAGGACGACGTAGCGTTCTCGCATACAGCAATAAAACTCCTGGATCGATACAGCATAAGAAACTCAGTTTCTCATTTACAGGATTTGACACAATTGTAAGCCACCAGGTTTGCAGCAATTATTCGGAGGATCAGATCAGAGAAGTGATGCAGAAGACAGGCAAGCACAGTATTCAGGACGAGCTTAATTGTACCGCTTGCGGCTATACAAGTTGTCGCCATAAAGCCATAGCTGTTCTCGACGGACTGGCTGAACTGCAGATGTGTATGCCATTTATGCGCCGTATGGCCGAGAACCGTTACGAGACTATAATTGCCCGCGACCCGAATGGCATCGTTTTGCTGAGTGATGATCTGACCATACTGCATATGAATCCTGCATTTAAAAGGATGTTTTGCTGCTCCGATGCCCTAATAGGCCGTAAAATAAGCTACCTCATCGATCCCGACTATTTTGAGAAACTGTCAGGTGGTAACGATGATGTCAAAAAAGGGGTGTTGCGTTTCTCGTCATACAACCTTATTTGCCATGTTGTAGCATACAAATTACCTGAGGAGAGGCAGTTCGCGGGAGTTTTTATTGATATCACTGACCGTCAGATGAGCAAAGAGAAACTTGATGAATTGAAATCGGAAACACTTTTGAGTGCACAGGAGCTTGTTGACCACCAGATCGGGCTTGCGCAGGAAATGGCACGTTTTCTCGGCGACCACACGGCAAAAGGTGAGTTGTTGTTGAAAAAACTTGTTGAGGCAATCGGAAAGTAATCAGTCGATGTATATACACACGGACTTGTTTGCGGAGCAAAGTGCCAAAAAACATGGTGATCCCTGCGGAGATGCCTGGGGGGTGCATCGCGACCACCTGTCAACAACCATCGTCCTTGCAGACGGACTGGGCTCGGGTATCAAAGCCCATATTGCTGCCACAATGTGTGTAGCAAGGCTCACCGGACACATCAGGGCGGGTAGCAGTCTGCGCGAAGCTTTCGATGCAGTGGCAGCCACCATGGATCGCGCCTGGGGAACAGCTGAACCATTTGCAGTTTTTACGTTGGCGCGCCTTCTCAGTAACGGACAAGCCTCCATTTTGTGCTACGAAACACCAACACCTTTTATTATTACAACTTCGAATACGCAAATGCCTGATTACAGAATCTATACGCGAAATAGGGCAGTTGTCAGAGAAGCTGTGTGTAAAGTTGACAAAGACGAAGCTCTGTTGCTTTTTTCTGACGGAGTAACACAGGCAGGAATCGGAAAGCATTTTGCAGAAGGCTGGGAAGTAGGCGGAGTCCGACGGTTTGTACAATCCATGCTACCGGTTGACAGGCTAGAAGGACAAAAACTGGCCGACAGAGTGCATCAACAGGCAAAACAACTTTGGTCTCCGGGAAAAGGAGATGACATTACAGTTATGTTGGCACACAACCGAAAAGGTGTTGTTGTGAACCTGCTAAGTGGTCCCCCTATCGATCGTGCCAAAGATCAGGAGTTTGTTGCAGATTTCGTCGGAAATCCTGGTATTCATATCATCGCTGGTGGTTCAACAGCGAAAATGGTCGCCCGTTTGAGAAATGACAAAATGGTGATTGCGGCTTCTGAAAGCCCGATCACTCCTCCAAGCTATTTTCTTGAAGGATTCGAATTAGTAACTGAAGGTATGGTTACACTTAATCAGGCTTTTCATTTGCTCGACGAGCCATTCGAGAAATACAGGCCTGATGATCCTGCCTCTGACCTGGCCAACCACCTCAAAATGGCCGATAGAGTTAATATCTGGCTTGGAAGTGCCGAAAATATCGGTGAAGATGCCATCGAGTTCCGGCAACAAGGGCTATATCCCCGGAAAAAAATCATTAAAGCTATCGGAGATCATTTGATAAAACAGGGTAAACTTGTTGTATATAAAACCTTTTAGCAAAACAATTAATATTTTTGAGTGATATTTTTTTGCCGTATTTTACAACCAGTTTATTGGTTTTCCGACATTTTTATCCAATCTCGCAACAAATGTATAGTTTTGATTATGGTTTTTTCGTCAAAATCTGCCAGCCTGGTAGCATGTGAACCTTCGTAAAGCATTAATTTATAGATGTTGGGGTTGCGGCCGGGATCGATGGCAGAGGAAGACCATGCATCAAATGCCCCATAAACGAAAATCATGTTCCTTGCTTCATTTTTCAACCATTTGCTTACTTTCTTATTTAATTTTCGTTGATAAACAGCTTCAGTTCCTTCCGGTAAGGTATGCCTGAAACCGGGTTTGTCCACAAATTTCAGCCATTTTTTGAAGGGTTTGGTGTTGTAGGTGTACATGCCCATCTCGGTGAGTGCCTGATAAAAGAAGGGTTGAAATGCCTCGATGGACTGATCGGCAAAAAAGTCATAGCCGGCAGCGGCTACAAAAGCACGGAAAACAGCCAGTGTGTCGGAAAAATCAGTCGGTAATGCATCACATTTCATCGGATACCACTGCCAATAAGCAAATCCGAACTCAAGAACATTATACTCATAGGCTGTTTCAAGTCCGCCAACCATTTTGAATCGAAGACCAAATTTACTGGTCGAATCAGCAAACATGCGCAGATATGGCTTCCTGTTTCTTAGAAGCTCGGCTTGTAGGCTGATCAGTTTCTGGCGGCATTGTCCTTTGGCTACTGTGTCCTGAAATTTAAAAAATCTTTTGTCGGTATCACTGAAATTCAATGGAGCCACATAAGCCACTGAGGCAGCCACGTCATCGGGATAGAAAAATTTGTAATACAACGTTGTTTGTCCGCCTTTGCTGATGCCGGTGCTGACCCATGAGCCGGGATAAATATTTCTGAAAAGCACACGAACCGCATGCAGGTCTGCGGTCACATTGCGCAAATGAAGCGACTCCCACGGTTGGCCTTGAGGAACACTCTTGCCAAAAAACCGGTGCTCAGCCACAAGAATATTTGCATTCAGTGCAAGCGCAATCTCTTCGGTATAATTCTCGGATAAAGCATACTCTGCAGCATATCCTTCGGTTACAAATACCATAGGATGGTCGAATCCTCGATGTCGCAGAATCAGTCGTTGACTAAAAGTTATACCTTCAGGCTGGGCGTGATCAACAGGCTGACTAAGCATTATTTCAAATGTGCGATAATTTGAATCTGACGGATGCAATTGCCTGACGTTTTCAACCCCAGGCAGATAACGTAACATATCGAACAGGGATTGTGCCGGAAGCAGGCATGGGTAACTTCCGAAGAAAACCGCCAGTATAATCAAACGAATTTTAGCCTTCATGCTTTGGTAGCTTTTGGAAAGAGAGCACGAATTTACCATTTTGCATGCAAGAAACGGTTGTTTTACATGCCGAAAACAAAAGTAGCTGAAACCACAAGACCGCCCGGAGCCATCATTTTCATGACCTGTTGTGAAGTTGAGGAAAGTGTGTGGTTCGATATGACATCATAGGTGTTGGATTCAAAAGATGCGGCATAACCTCCACCCAGACTTATTTTATTGGCTTTTCCGACTTTCCACTGGTAGGAATACATAATCACCATATTGCCAACCGGCTTCAGGTCAAGTGTAACCGTTTCCATCTCGTTAGCAGTAGTTTCAAGTGAGGTTTCAAAATCGGAAAGGCCGGTTGCTGAAGTATACCCAATACTCAGTGCTGGTCCGTAAAGTGATTTTCTGAGGTTATAGGATATTCCTCCTCCTATTTTGTATCCCCACGATCCCAGTCCGGCTGAACCAAAAATATGAAATCTGTCGGTAAGGGGCACTTCAAGTCTAACTCCCAATAGCCCTGTATAGCTGTTGAGACCGGTTCCGAAACCAAGGTATGCACTTTTGCGGAAATCGATGTTTTCAACTGATGCCATGGATTGCGCATTTGCTTGCCCGGCGATTACTACAATGCTTGTAATCATTAAAGCCATCAGGCATAAAGCGACGTTTTGTCTGATTTTCATGTGTTTTGCTTTATTGGTTTATATTGGAAAAATTACGCCATAAAAATAAAATAATTATTTTTAAAATCAAAAAAAAAGAGGATACTTTTCAGCATCCTCCAGAATTTAAAATTTAGTTGTAAACCAATAGTTTATCTTATGACAAGCTTTTTCGTAATCAGCTTTTTATTGCTGCTCAATTGAACAAAATACAGCCCGGGAGTGTAATCTTTGCTATTAATGGCTGCCTGATTGATTCCACTTGTGGTGTTTGTTGTATTGAGCAAGGTGATTGTTCTGCCACTTATGTCAAGTATTCGTATGTCGGCCTGCTCACCTGAAGAGAGATTAAAAGTAATGATTGATTCATCTGTTACCGGGTTCGGATAAACACGAATTTCATCATTTTCGGTCTGAATGGAGTTAACTGATGTTAACTCATTCAGATTACGTTTGGTGCTGTTCAGAATTTCTTTAGTGTCATTGTCCTGAATGAAAATGATGGCTTCCATATTGTCGAGTACCCAGTTGGGTTGTAGTGTGAATTCATAAACTTCGTCATGATAATTCGTCTCGCTCATATCAAGCGCAACACCTTCGGCATTGGGAAGCATTAGTCTGAGAACGTTGTCCACTTCAGTCTGGTTGAACCAGTTTTGGGGTATATTGCTTTCTGTGATAACAAAATGCAGTCTCAGGTTGGTCTGCAGCGCAGGCCCCAATTTTTCGATCCCGGCCACTACAATGAAGGACTGTTCGTTTTGGACTGGTACAAAAAACTCCATGTCAAAAGCTGTACGTATCTCGTTTCTGGCTTCAACAATAGGCACATAGGAAGGATAAAGCGATTGGTCTGCGCTACCGCCCACAATGGATTCAACGCCATCAAATACTGAAGTCGGAAATCCGGCAATTCCATAATAGGACACCCTGCTGGCAGATGCCGGGATCTCGTAGCTGTCACCAGAATGATATTTAATCACCGAAACATTGTGTCCGTTTTCAATTAGATCATGAGCTCCCATTGCTGCACCGGGACAATAGACACACCAGGTGCCGGTACCAATCTCAAGAACTACCTGATCTTTAGGGCTTGTGTATGTGTAAACGTATTTTGTACGTTGATCATTTGAATCGTTCGTATCGGTATCGAGGCTGACAAACACTGTTACATCATAAGCTTCGTTTGCATTGGCCAAAATGTAGGGATCAAAGTTGATCTGCTCGGTATTGCCAATTCCAAGGTTGGTAACAGTTTGTGTTTCTGTAAATAAAACTTCGCCTTCAAGGTTTGATATTTCAAGGGTTACGTCGAAGGTTTCAATGTTAAGACCTGCATTTCTGACAACGGCTGATGCTGAGTAGCTGTCATTAGGGTTGTAATAAGTGCCACCTCCAATAGACATCACAGCTGCATCATGAGTTTCAGGTGTAAAAAGCCGGACATTATCAATATACCAGTCGTTAATGTTGTAGGAATTTCCGGTGAAAAAGAAACAGAACTGAAAGTCTGCGGCGCCCACGTCGTTATTGTTCACAAACTGGATTACCTGTGTTGCGGGTGTTCCGGCTCCGGTCATCTGCCAGATTACATTCCATGAACCACTTCCTGAGCGGGTGGCTGCGCCCACAGTGTAAGGGCCTCCATAGTGGTCAATCATGTGGTTGAACTCGAGAGACAGATCACTGACGCCAGTAAGATCAATTGCTGGAGAAACAAGTCTTGTTGTTGTGTTAAACTGAGGTTGCCAGGTGAGTCTGGCTTCACCCGCAATACCGCCTGCATTGGCCGTATTCGACCGCGACCAGTTACTTGACTGGGCATCAATCGTCCAACCTGTGGGTGGCCATGTTGAAGCAGTGAAGGTTTGGTTCAGGTATTCCTGAGCCTGAGTCAACAACACAAAAGTTGAAAACAGAACGAAAAAAGTAAAATGTTTCATGGGATGCGTGTTTTGATTATTACTGTGATTAAAACATGTTGTATTGTATGCAAATATATTCATTTGAATGTTTAAGCCGATTGCAGCATGCCGAAAGCGTCAGCTGTAGCATGACGCCGGATTACTTTTTCCTGAAGCCTGATCCTTGCTCTTGTCAGCTGTGATTTGGATGTGTTTTCGGAAATATTCAGCATTTGTCCGATCTCTTTATGGCTGTAGCCTTCAACAGTATTAAGGCTAAACACGTTGCGGTAACCATTAGGAAGTTCGCTGATAATGCTGAGCAGTTCATCATGCAGCAACTTTGCAATTACTTCCTGTTCTGAAACTTCGGCATCCGGAATCTTCAGAAGCTCCGTTTCATTTGAAACAATTCTTTTTTTCTTATAATAATTAAATGCAGTAGTAACCATAATCCTGCGCATCCATCCTTCGAATGAACCCTGATTTCGAAAATCGGCCAGATAACGAAACACCTTAATAAAGCCTTCCTGAAGGATGTCTTCAGCATCGCAGCGGCAACGGGCATAGCGTTTGCAAACATCCATCATGGCTGCGGCATATGTTTCGTAGAGTTTATATTGAGCCTGACGGCTTTTCTGAAGGCATGCTTGTATCAGATCAGTCTCTGTCATAAATCAACGAATCAAAAGATAAAGAAACAGAATGAAAAAAAGAAGGTAAAGTAATAGTGCTGTTAAATTTTTTACCTTGTTTTTATGGATCAGTTGTTGCACAAACTTCATCCGCATTGAAATTTTTGGTAAATTTAAAAGGAGCGTTAATTTTTGGTTAATTAGGCTATACGACAACTATTCTACAATGGAAGAAAAAATCTATATAATAGTGTCTAATAGTACTACAATGGATTATCTAATTAACATAAAAACAAATAATTATATGAAATCGTCTTACTACAATATTCAAACTTGATGCTTAACTGAATTCTGTCATTTTTTGGGTATTATCGGGAAATGCTACCGCAAAATGTCTCGCATATTATTTAAGGAGCCGGCTTGAAAGTCGGATGAATTTCATTGCACGAGTGCGACCGTTTGGATTATTTCCTTGTTAAATGGATTATTGCTAAATTTCTTTCAGATATTCATTTAGGGAAGTTTCAAAAGGAATTCCGAGTTTTTTGCGGAGGCGGTATCGGCCCATTTCAACAGCGCGTACGGTAATATTGCTCAAAGCAGCAATCTCCTTTGATGAAAGATTGAGTCTGAGCATGGCACACAGGCGTTCTTCATTTTTAGTCAGATCAGGAAAACTGTTTCTGAGTTTGTTAAAGAACTCCTGATGTGTATGGTCAACGTTCTTTTGAAATTCCTCGAGGTCTTTTTGTAATTTGATGTTTTTTTGCACCGTCAGACTAAGTTCCTTCAGTTTGTTTTCGCGTTCTTCTTCCGGAACTCCTCTTATTCTCCTTAGATCATTGCGTAATTCTTCGAGAAATTTATTCTTTTCCACCAGATGAATAGCGAAATTTACCAGCTCATTGTTTTTTGTCTTCAGTTTTGCCTCCATAAGCGTTTGACTGGCCTTGTTGAGCGCTTCCTGCTGTTCCATCTGCATCCTGTTCTTTCGGTTGCGCTGTTGTAGTCTGCTGTAAATCAAAATACTTAGAATGAGTAGCAGTGATAGTGACAGTATGAGCAGCAGCTGCCTTGATTTAATCAACTTCTGTTCTCGTTGGAGAAGAGTAATCTGGTTGTCTTTCAGCGCGAGTTCTTTTTCTTTGAGGTCAAGGCCAAACCTCGTCTGCAGTTCACCTAATTGTTCGGTTCGGCTGATACTGAATAGTGTGTCTTTATAATGTGTAAACAGCTTGAAGTATTCAAGTGCTTTGCGCGGATTGCCTGAATGTTCATAAGTAGTGCTGAGACCGAGGTGGGCATCGCGAAGTCCTTCAAGATGATGCAGTTCGGTGCTAAGTGATTTCATGGTATTGAAGGTCTCAATGGCCGAATCGTATTCGCCAAAAAGACTGTAATGCTGTCCTAGTTTATCATATAATTCAATAAGTTTTTCGGGACTTTCTGTGGCCATGATAATCTCCCGGCTTTTTTCGAAGAAAGCTCTGGCACGCTCAGAATGACCTTTATAAGAAAAAACTTCAGCCATGTTTTTATAATTTATGGCAAGGTTTTCCTGGTAATTGCCTTTTTCATTCAGTTCAATAGCTTTATGGAAGTATTCAAATGCTTTATCGTAATTCTTTTTGAGCAGGTAAATTTCCCCCATTTCATTGTATGAGTAGGCCATGGCTTCATGATTGCTCATCATTTCGTATATTTCGAAGGCTTCCAGGTGATAGTTGAGTGCTTCGGTGAGCTGACCCTGATCATAATAAAAATCGCCTATATGACTGTATGAAATTGCTATTTCCGCTTTGAAGCTGTTTTTAATGGCATATCCCAGTGCTTTATTAAAATAATTTAAACCTTGATCAAAATCAAAATGATTGTGGATGTAAATGGATCCCAGCCTGTTGTATAATCGTGAAAGCTCAAGTTCATTGCCCAGCTTCTCGAAATGCTTGATGCTGATCAGGTAGTAATTAATACTAGGCTGAAAGTTATGCTTTCTTTCGTATAAGTCAGCAAGAATCATGTTGGTGTTTGCACATGATTCGACAGATTGAAGCTGGTTAGCGAGCGAGAGTGCCTGTTTTACGTAATAAATCGCTCTGTCAGGGTCGTGTTTGGCCAGCATAAGCCCTAGTGCGTTGAGGGCTTCAACCTTATTGTTGTTTTCTTCCATCACCGCAATTCTGGCAATAATACTGTCTGCCGGATAGGGTTGCGCGACCGGAATATGGTGAAAAACGACCAGAATCAGCGCTAACAATCTGATCTGTTTACTCATGGTCAGATTTATTCGTAGGCATCAGTGACCGGAATAACATAGTATTCTCCGGTACGGGGATCTTCATAAAACTTGCTGTAACCGTTAATGCTTTCAATGTTGGCATCAACAGCACCTTTGATAAAAACCGTACCGGGAATGTCTATCTCTCCTTTAATGAGCAGGCCATCTGCATCTGCAGGTGCTACTTTGACCGGATTAACAGGGGGAATTACTCCTGCATTCTGCAATATGATGATGAAAACACCAATAGTAATTAGTGTAAGCATCGATTTGAAGAAATTATTATGATTGTCCATGGATGTAATAATATTCAATTACATTTTTCGCATCAAAAGTACGTGTGTACTTTGAATTATGCAAGAACTAACTGAAAATTAAAACCATCCTGCTCCAAGTCCTCTGAATGGCCATGGAATAGAAATCAGAATCAGAATAAAGGCTATAAGATAATACGTAAACATTCTTCTGAATCCGCGCAGTTCATCACTTATTCTTTTTGCCTGACTGTAACCTATAGTGATCAATATGATGGCAATAATCATCAGGCTGATGTGCTCGACGAGATAAAACCTGTAGATTTTGTTCGACATTGACTGTCCCGAGAAAATAACAAGGGGACTGATGAAATAAAGTATCATTCCGATGATTAGTTGCAGATGCGAAACGATAAGGGTGAACAATGCTATGCGTCTTGTTGTGGCGAAACAGGTTTTCTTACGGAAAGCAACCCTGAAAAGTCCGATGAGCGCAAACAAAAACAGAATTACCAATATCCAGCGCAAGCCACTGTGGCTGTGTTTAAGAATTGTATAGAGCATAACGAAGTATTTTTGATTTAACAAGTAATGGATTTACATGTTCAAAGATAACAAAAATAATGACTCTGCCTTGTCGCGTTTAAGGTTATTCAGCAAATATATCGCACCGCTGTTGCTTTGAAAGCGATCCAGCAGGTCATTCCTGTGAACAACTGCATCCTGATAAAGGATTCATCGGTAATTCTTGAAATGATATTTACCCCGATATCAACTGTTATTTCAGTGCCGCTGTGCATTCTGTTGATTTCATTTATGGTTCCCTCAAAAACATTCAATGAACTTATAACAGGCTTTTCGATTGATATAAAAATTTGATTTTCATCGATCAGTAAAAAACCAACAGTACTATCTGCTGTTCCTGTAAATTTGAAATTCAGTTTGCCAACTTTGCCAATATTGGTTTCAGCCTCACTTTTGCCGGGGATAATACTTGCCTTGAAATAGTTTTTTGTTCCCGACATTTTGGCGACAAAAGGGTTTGATGGGTTGCGCATCACTGCAACAGGGTCGCCCAATTGAACTATTTTACCCTCATGCATTACCCCTACTCTGTCGGCGAGGCGGATGGCCTCTTCGGGGTCGTGGGTGACATGAAGCACCGGAATATCCTCCTCTTTTAATTCCCTGATAAAATTTCTGAGTTCGTCTCTCAACTGCACGTCCAGTGAAGATAAAGGTTCATCGAGGAGCAGTAGTTTGGGTTTTGCTGCCAGCGTACGGGCAATAGAAACGCGTTGAATTTCTCCACCCGAAAGTGACTCAGGATTGCGTTGCAGCAAGTGGTCCACTTTACATTTTTCTGCCAAATAGAGGACTTCATTTTTAAGATATTTGCCAGATATGCCATTGGCCCTCAATGAATAGGCTATATTTTGAGCCACTGTCAGGTGTGGAAAAAGTGCCGGATGTTGCATCACCAAACCGACTTTTCTTTTGTCGGGACGAAGGCCAAGGATTTCTTCACCGTTCAGAACAACGCTTCCAGAGTCAGTCCAGGCAAAACCGCACAGAATTTCGAGGAACAGTGATTTGCCCGATCCGCTTGGGCCGAGCAATACGAGGTGTTCACCTTTAGGTACATTGAGATTCAGTGGTCCCAGCATGAATGCACCGCATTTTTTTGACAAATGTTTAACTTCTAACATGCTGGTTATTTTTACCGATCCATCTGAGGGCCACGAAGACCAACAAGCTGACCAGAATAAAGAGTACAGATACCTCCTGAGCCGCCTTGAGGCCAAAGGCATTGAAGCGGTCATAGATAAGAACCGGCGCGGTTAACGGGTGGTAGGCAATAATTACAACTGCGCCGAACTCGCTCATGCCGCGCGCAAACATCATTACAAAGCCACTGAGCACCGATCTCCAGGCGAGGGGCAGGCTTATGGTGAAAAACACCCTCCAGGGCCCTGCACCCAGATTTTGTGCTGCTTTTTCCAGCTTCAGCGGAACAGATTCAAATCCGTCCCTGGCAGCATTAATCAAAAAAGGAATACTCACAAATGCCATAGCAACAGCGATTCCGGCAGGTCGGTCCACAAAACTGATGCCTAATTCTGATGCAAGTGTTCCCAACAAGCTTTCGCGGTTCACAATGCCCAACACAGCAATGCCGGCAGCCGAATGCGGAATCATCACAGGAAGGTCGATTATGCCTGATACAAAACCTTTGAATCTAAATCTTTTCCTTGCCAGCAACCAGGCAAGAGGCACAGCAAAAAGTCCGGCGAAAAGTGTTGTTATAAATGATGTACTCAACGACAACATTATGCTTTGAACGATGACTTTGTCGGAAGCAGCCTCAACCAAGTCCAAAGGTGAACGGGAAAAGAGCAGGCTAAGCAGCGGTGCAACGACAAATAATAAGGCAATGGCCGCCATCAGGGTAAAAATTATGGACAGATTGCCTTGTTTCATTTTGATTGAGTTGTGTGTAGAAAAAACCGGACACCACACGATTGTAAGGTGTCCGGTTTTTTGAAAAACGCTACAATCCTAGCTTCTTGCGTATATGTTTCGGGATGGCATTTTTGTGTAGCACCATATTGATGGTTTTGTACTGAACGTAGGGGACAGAGGCAAACAGATAACCGTCGTATTTGTGGTCTTCCGTTCCCCATGAGTTTTTCACTTTGTAGTATTTATTGCCTGATTGGTCTTTGGCCGTGCCTACGAACAACATCCCATGATCATCGGTAGTTTCGTAGTTGTCATAAGCCTTTTGACGTAATTCGGGATTGATCATTTTTTCCCTTACGATTTCTTCAAAACTGTATAGTGTTTTCTGACGTTCGGCAGGTGTGAGTGCTTCCCAGCGTTCTTTTTCGGTGCCGCTGAGGTCTCCGGGTTTGTCTTCGGGCACAATGGCCAATCCGTTCTTCCATGAAAAGCCTTTTTCGCTGACATCGGCCCCCCAGGCAACAGTGTATCCGTTTTCAAGGGCGTGGTCGAGGGTTTCCATCATATCGTCCAGAGACAGGTTGTACGTTTGACTCCACATCCAGTTATCAGGGATCTCCATGACAAAGGGTTTATACAACTCCCTGTGCGTGAATGAAGTGATCTCAATATAATCATCAGCATTGATATTGGTGGAAGCAGCAAAAGAGGCAGGACCATATTCTTTGCCTTCAAAAATGAATTTCTCCGGATAAACACCCAGATAAGCATCAAGCAGGGCTTCGAATCCCTTGTGCCATACCGGTGTGAGTCTTCGGTTTTTGTTTTTGATTACAGCATCGGTATATGCCTTGAGCACTTCATCCATTTCACCATGTGTGTGGTTTTCTTCTCCGATGACAAGTCCGGGGTAGGCTGTTTCGGGAACCATGCCGTAGCGCTTGACCACATCGAGCACATCACTAAATCCGCCACCTGCAGCGAGATTGAGGTTGCCGTGCAGTCTGACGTATTTTTGGGCTTTATCGGAATAGGCATGTCTGACGACAAACATCTCAGACAGATCAAGTTCCCTTCCCTGAACACGAAGTATCTCTGCCTCAATGAGTGCCAGTCCCGAGAAACTCCAGCATGTTCCCGAACGATATTGATTCGGCACCGCAGTATGTGGAATTTCTTTGATCATGGTGATCTCATAACCCTTTTTTTGGGTTTCGGTGCTTTCTTGCGCCTGTACCATTAAACTCATTAGTACTAAGCAAAAGAAACTGGTTAAGATGATTTTCCTGATGTTCATCATTGCTTTGAATTTATGTTAACGTTTTGTTGAAAAATGAAGCATCAAAAATACTGATTTCTACTGTACGGTTTTGTCCTGCCGGCAAATTCCTTTGTACAATTAAAACCTTACTTAATAAATCCAGCTTGTTGTGAACCAGTTTTTTAGGTTTTCTATGGTGTATAATAATCTGAGATCGGCTCACAGTTCTCAAAATATTCACCTGGGCTTAATCCTGTGATCAACTGAAAATCACGTATCATGTGTGATTGATCAGCGAAATGGCATTGGTAGGCTAAGGCTGCAAGCGGCAGTTCGGGGTTCTTTTGTTTTTCAAACAATGCTCGCTGAAACCTGATGATTCTGAGAAATCTTTTGGGTGTAACTCCAACCTGTTCGTTAAATACCCTTTCAAACTGTTTTCTGCATAAAAATGCTTCAGATGCCAGTTGATCAATATACCACTTTCCAGGCTCAGGATGGATTATTTGGAGGGTTCTGGCAATGCGCTTTTCATTAAAACCGGCAGTTTCTTTTGAAATCAGTCGAAAAACCATTTCTTCCGAAACCTTTATTTTTTCGTCAAATGTTTCCGCCTGGGCTATTTTTTCTTCCCATTCCAATGCCGTTTTCGGAAAAAGGAGTCTAAGTGGCAGATTTTGACGGAATAATTCGTGCATGGGTTGTGGTAAAAACCAGAATGCTCCATGAGGCTGTAAGGTGATTGCAAATAGTTTTATGTTTCCCTGAACTTCAAGGTCAAAATAAGTATCCGTCGGCCCATGAAAACAAGATGTGCTCTCGTAACCTTTATAAGTTCCTTTCAGGATTGGTCTGTCAGTAAGGTAAAAAATAATCTCTGTTGTGCCAGTTGGGACAATGCGCTGTGTATGAGGTTGTATGGTGCATGCGTCCATCGCCCAGAATTTTCGTATAATACCTGATAGCGAGGTCGACGGAGGTGATGTTTGAAATAGCATTTGTAAACATTTCTTATAAAGGTCAAAATTAATAACTGCCGGTTGCATATTCCGGCAGTTATTGTTTTTCTTTGACTATTTGCCGTAAAGTCCAAGCCTGTTGCCTTCCGTATCAATGAAAATAGCAAAATAGTCGCGGTTATCAGCCTCGATTTTAGTTTTAGGCACCACTACCTTACCTCCTGATCGTTTGATCAGCTCAAGCGAAGTGTCAAGATCGTAAGTGGTTGTCAGACTGACGATAACGCCTTGACTTGAAGGTTCATAACCTGATGCTTCAATGATGGCACCTTCTCCTCCGGGAAAACAGGCCATTTTTTCTGACCCATAATCAGCCACCTGGAAACTGGTTTTTAGCAAAGTGCTGTAAAAATCAACAGCACGGTTCAGATCTTTTGCCGGGATTTCAACCCATGCGATGAGATTTGGTTTTTCCATAATAGTTTTTTTTATTTAACGGAGCAAAACTAGGCTATGTTACTACAACCGGATTGCATATTTGCGACATTATTATGATGTTGTTTTGTAATATTTGGATTAATTGAAGTATATTTGAATCAATTAAACTAACATGAGAAACTATGTTGTCCAATATTATTGATGTATTCAGAATATTACTTGTAAGCGCTTCATTCTTTTTTGGTTATCTGATGGGTTTTGCCGGAGATGAATATGACCCTGCGCGACAACTGAATTTCATGATACCCATTGTCATTGTTGCTGTTGCCGGTATATCAGGACTAGAAGGTTTGCTTTACGCCGATAAAGCAGCAGAAGCTAAAGGCTACGAAAAGGGGAGTAAGTATCAGAAGCAATCAGCTATTGCGTTGTTGTCCTATACTTTTATGGCTATTGTTGTTTATTTTGCCAAATGGGGTACACTCGCCGAGCTGACTGTTTTTGGGTCGTTTATCTTCTTTTTTGTTTTTTCTGGTTATGTGCATGCTGTTTCTGCTATCAGAGACAAAAACCTGGCCTGGCAAAATATCAACAGACCTTTTATCACTTTGATGTTGATTGCAGGTATGGTTTATCCGGTGCTTATGTACTTTAAAACACAGACATAGAGGCATATAATGCGATATTGCTTTGTTGATGCATCTGACATACGCAATACTACTCAATATCAGAAACTGATCTTTGTTTTTGAGTATTTTTGCCGAAAATCCGTGTATGATATCTTTTGAAGAGGCTTTGCGGCTGGTGCAGTTGGATATTGAACCTACAGGTACTGAAAATGTTGTTCTGGTTGAATGTCAAGGGCGTGTGCTTGCTGCAGATGTGTTCAGCGATGCGGATATGCCACCTTTTAATAAAGCTGCTGTTGACGGTTATGCCTGTCGGCGGCAGGATCTTTCTGATGGTGTAATTCTTAATATCGAAGAGATAATTTCGGCAGGAAGTGTGCCTGCAAAAGTCATTGAAGCCGGTTGCTGCGCAAAGATCATGACCGGCGCAATGATTCCGGAAGGTGCCGACTGTGTGGTAATGGTCGAACAAACTTCAGGAATTGGAGAAAAACAGGTGAAGGTTGTTCAGTCACATACCAAGGACAATATTGCCCGCAAGGCCGAAGAGCTCAGAGACGGTGAACTGGTTTTGAGCAAAGGCACTTTGATACGCCCTCAGCAAATGGCAGTTCTGGCAGCGGTGGGCGCAAGCAGCGTGCAGGTATACAAGAAGGTTCATGTATGTGTGATGTCAACAGGAGATGAACTTGTTGAGCCTGAATACAAACCCGGTCAGGGAAAAATTCGAAACAGCAATGCGGTTCAACTGATGGCACAGGTTCAACGTATGGGTGCATTGGCAGTTTACGGTGGGATTATTGCCGACAATGAATTCGACACGCGTTCAAAGATACTTAGTGGTCTTCAGGATAGTCAGGTCCTTATCTTATCCGGAGGAATCTCCATGGGCGATTTTGATTTTGTCCCACGCATTCTCGATGAACTTGGCATGAAGATATTGTTTAAAACCATTGCTGTGCAACCTGGAAAACCAACAGTTTTTGCAAGAAACAAAAACAGTTTTGTGTTTGCCTTACCTGGTAATCCGGTGTCGTCATTCAATATTTTTGAGTTGCTTGCCAAACCCTTTCTATATCAACTCATGGGTCATGAATACAATTCACCCGTGCTCCGGTTGCCGCTTGGTGGGTCATACAGCCGGAAAGCAAAGCATAGGCTTGGCTTTGCTCCTGCAATTATAAGTTCAGGCGGAGAGGTTTTTCCGGTGCATTATCATGGTTCGGCGCACATTCATGCACTCACCAGAGCTAACGCCCTGATGGAAGTTCCGTTGGGAACCGAATCAATTGAAGAAGGAGAACTCGTGCATGTACGACTCATTTAACCGAAACATAAACTATCTTAGGGTATCCGTCACCGACCGATGCAACCTGCGATGCACCTATTGCATGCCTGAGTGTGGTGTAGAAACCATGAGTCATGACCAGATATTAAGCTACGAGGAGATTCTGGATGTTGTTCAATTTGCAGTAAATCATGGAGTTACAAAAATACGCATTACAGGTGGCGAACCACTTGTACGTAAAGGTATTGTAAGTTTTGTTGAATCTTTGGCCTCTATTAATGGAATTGCTGACCTGTCTATGACAACCAATGGCCTGCTGCTCAATAGGTTTGCCCGACCACTGGCTTTAGCTGGACTAAAAAGGATAAACATTAGCCTCGATACCGTTGATCCCGATCGTTATCGCGAAATCACCCGATTGGGGCAAATCGAAGATGTGTTTCGGGGAATAGAAGCAGCTCGCGAAGCCGGCCTTGATCCAATCAAAATCAATTGTGTGGTACGCACGTCATCTGATGAGCCGGATGCATTGGCAGTGCGTGAGTTTTGTGAACATAACGGACTCATTGTCAGATTTATCAGACAGATGATTCTCGAAGCCGGACAGTTTTCAATTGTGGAAGGTGGCGAAGGTGGCAATTGTTCCAATTGCAACCGGATCAGACTTACAGCAAACGGCGATCTGAAGCCCTGCCTGTTTACTGATCTGGCCTATAACATCAGAGAAATGGGTATTGCCCAAGCATACAATGCTGCCATAATGAATAAACCTGCTTGTGGCTCTATCAACATGAGCAACCAGTTTAGTAATATCGGAGGCTGAGTGCAGGTATCCGGCAGTTTAGTTGCCGGGCAAAAACGATTATAAGACGACCTTAAAAACAACATTAACCCTATAATATGACACAGTTCTCACACACAGATAATGACGGAAAAGCCCGAATGGTAGATGTAAGCCAGAAGCCATCTCTGTTGCGTGAAGCATCGGCACAGGGATTCATCCGACTTCAACCTGAAACCCTGAAGCTGATCAACGAAAATCTGATAAAAAAAGGCGATGTGCTTGCCATAGCCGAAATTGCCGGTGTTCAGGCCGCCAAGGAAACATCAAGACTCATACCCTTGTGTCACCCATTGGTGTTAAGCCATGTTGTGGTATCGGCTTCGCTTTCTGACAAGGGGGTAAGTGTACACGCAACAGTACGTTGCACCGGAAATACTGGTGTGGAGATGGAAGCTTTAACGGCAGTAAACATTGCTTTGCTCACGGTTTATGATATGTGCAAGGCAGTTGACAAGGAAATGGAGATTGGGAACATCAGACTTCTCGAAAAGACAAAAACGCCGTTTTGATGTTTCGTATTCGCTCTACTTCCTTCATGCTGATATGGCTGCTCATCGTATCTTTTGGTGCTGATGCTCAGGTTAACCACCGGCATTTCATTATGAATGGAAGAATCAGCTTGTCGGAAGAGCGCTTTGTGGATGCCATCAGATACTTCAACACAGCCATCAATGCCCGTCCCGATCTGTTTGAGGCATATTTTCTTCGTGGGGTGGCCAAGTTCAATCTGGGTGATTTTCAGGGAGCCATTGAGGATTATTCGGCAACATTATCCATACATCCTCTATATGTCAGGGCCTACCATTATAGGGGTATCGCGCACGACAGGGTGAACAACTACTACAATGCCATGAAGGATTATGAAAAAGCCCTTTCGGTCGATCCTTTTGATGCAAGCCTGCATGTGGCCAGCGGAGCCACCAGGATGCACCTGCGCGATTATGCTGGTGCGGTGCGTGATTACGATATGGCACTGCTGATCAACCCAGGTCTGTCCTATGCTTACCTTAACCGCGGTATCGCCAAAAGATTTCTCGGTCAACAGGAACAGGCACTCGCCGACCTTGATAAAGCAGTGTATCATGATTACTTTGATACAGATGCCTGGTTGAGAAGAGGTATGCTTAAAGCCGAAATGGGACTCAAAGAGTCTGCTATGGATGATTTTGTTCAGGCTGCAAAACTGGATGAAAACAATCCGCTGATATTTTTTCAGCGGGCATTGCTTCATATGCAGATCGGCGATACACTTGCTGCTCTTGCCGACTTCGAGAAGGTGAATGTGCTTGACATACGTAACGCCCTCACATACTATAACCGTGCACTGGTCCACGGTTATAGAAATGAGCTCAGAGAAGCCGAGGTGCTGTACAACGAGGTGATCAGTATCAATCCCGACAATGTTTATGCCTGGTTCAATAGAGGCATCATCCGCTACAGACTGGGTGATTTGAACAATGCAGCACAAGATTTTACTGCCGCTATTAGGTTGTTTCCCGATTTTGCAGGTGCCTGGATCAACAGATCTGTAGTTTATGCCGATATGGGTCGGAAACGAGAATCAATGGCCGATTACGACAAAGCCATGGCTATCATCACACAAATCAACGGCCCCGAATCGGACGCCTCGGAGCTGATGGCACGATATGCCGACTCAAGCTATTTCGAGCGTATTATTGCCTTCGAATCCGACTTTGTTAGTGGTGAAGCCAGGACAGGAAGGGTTCAGTTCAGGGAAGTTAATATTGCACCTTTTGGTTTGTTTGTTCTTGTATTAAGTAATAAAACCGATCCGCCTTCCACAGGTCTTGTTGGTTTTCAAGCCATGATGCCGACTTCCGAAATCATACATCTTCCCGAAGGTTACCATTTGAAGCTCCTCACCCGTCCGCATATTTATGAGGTTTTCACTGCTAATGAAACCCTGCCCGATTCGGTGACTGCTCAACCACCTTCAGCATGTGGCGATCGTATTGCCTATGCCCTGTATCATCAGGACAGAGGCAATTACCGCCACGCACTGGAAGTTCTTGGCAACATGGAAGCATGTGGCGAGTGGGCAGAGGTTTTCATGCTTAACAAAGGCTATCTGTTTGCCTTGCTCGAAGAAGTGCATGCTGCCGACGAAATGCTGATCGTGGATGTGATGGTGGCACCGCGACAATCTTCCTTCAGGACCGTAGTACAGGATCATCTTCCCGACCACAGCCGCGCCCTGGCTGAATTCAGAAACCTCATCCGCAGACAGCCTCAGAATGCCTATGCCTGGTATAACTCGGCAACCATCCGTCTGCAGATGAAGCAGTTCCAGAAAGCCATTGATGAATACACTGAAGCCATAAGATTGGAGCCTCAACTCGCTCAGGCCTATTACAACAGAGGTTTGACACTTTTGTATCTAAGCAATGAGTCAGCTGCCTGCGATGACCTAAGTAAGGCAGGCGAACTGGGCGTACAGGAAGCTTATTCGGTGATCAGAAAATACTGTTCTGCTTACTGAATGAAATCGGATAATAACTGTAATCTTTGAAGTGTCGTTCAGTACATGAAGATCTCCGGGTCGAAACCTTGTGCCAGAAAACCCGTAAGCAGAAGAATCAACACAAACACGACGCCTAAACAAATTCCGATAATAGCCATTACTGCATAAATGGTGAAATAGTTGTTCAGGCTTAATAAAGCCTCAATGAGGCTGTTTTTGTCGCCCGAAAGAAATGCGTAACGCGATTTGTTGGAAGCCTTCAGCAGCAGCACACCAAGCCAGATGGGCAGCCATGCAATAATGAGCCCGATGATGGAAAGGGCCATCATGCCTCCGTAAATAAGCATGAGGATGGCAAGAAATTTTATCCAGCCCGAAGCCTTTTCAAGTGGTTGGCTGATTTCCCGAACAAGTTTTTCGTTGGTATTTTCATTATGTTCCATGGTAGAAACTTTTTTGGTACAATCATGTAAAATTATTATTTTAGCCCGTTCCAAATGACCAGAATTACATGGAAACCAAAAAAACCAACATTAAAGTTGTTTCGGTGAATATTTCTACCGAAAAAGGAATTGTTAAAACCCCGGTTGAGTTCATAGAACTGAACAATAAGGGAGTGGTCGGCGATGCTCATGCCGGTGTCTGGCACAGGCAGGTGAGCCTGTTGGGTGTTGAGAGTTTCAAAAAGTTTGAAACCCAAACCAAGCGCCCGATAAACTATGGTGAGTTTGCCGAGAATATCACCACAGAGGGGCTTATTCTTTACGAAACTGCACCATTCGACCAGTTGAAAATCGGCGATGTAATTCTTGAAATCACCCAAATTGGCAAAAAGTGCCATGGCTCAAATTGCGCTATATTTCATGAGGTTGGTGATTGTGTTATGCCTAAGGAAGGTGTTTTTGCCCGGGTGATCAAGGGTGGTAAGGTTAAAGCAGGCGACAAGATTCTATATCAACCCAAAGTGTTCAGGGTGATGGTGATTACACTTTCTGACCGTGCCAGCAGGGGCGAATACGAAGATCTGAGCGGACCGGAGATTGTGTCGCAACTGGAGTCATTTTTTGCCGCAAACCGATGGAGTCACAAGATCGAGCGTAAGCTGATTGCTGATGACCCTGACAGCCTCAGATTTATCCTTCGCAAAGCCAAGGAAGAAAAATATGATATGGTGTTTACTACCGGAGGCTCGGGTATAGGTCCACGCGACATTACTCCCGAAGTAGCTAGAAGCCTGATGGAAAAGGAAATTCCGGGTATCATGGAAAGTATCCGTCTGAAATTCGGGACCGAAAAACCCAATGCACTGCTGAGCCGTGGTGTAGCTGGTGTTATGGGCGAAAGCCTTACTTATGTGTTGCCCGGAAGTGTGCGTGCCATTAAAGAATACATGGGCGAAATATTCAATACCCTGCGTCACCTAATCTTCATGCAGCGAGGGGTGGATATACATTAGGCTAAGAGCATAGTTGAGAAAAGAGTGAGGGTCACTTCAAAAAACGCAAATCGTCTTTCAACAATCAAAAATCAAATCTACTAAAGTATTGATAAACATTGGTTTAATACTTGTGGTTTTTGATGTCGAGCATATCCGGAATACATCCTAGCTTGCCAGACTTTTCAATGAAGACTCTTCTTAAGCGACGAAACAAACCAGATTTTGTAAAATGAAACCCTGAAAATAAAACGAAATAAGTATTGGCGCCTGCAAAAGGGTAATTATTTGGTAATTTTACATTACGCTAAGCCTGTAATAAAATCTTATGCATTAATAATAGGTTAGCCGTTTTTGGTCTTGTTCCTTTAAAAGCAAGTGTTTATAACCGGATATAAAACATGATGTTATGTATGATCCAATCCCGCATTTGCCACACAATTTTCAGCGGTTTATTCGTTCATTGAAGACGCTCCGTATTCCTAACGGTTTAACTGCGTTCACGATTGGCCTGTTGGCTACTTTGTGGTTTCTGATTCGTGTCATTCCCAAACCAAACCGTGCAGCGTATCCCTGCATGCAGGCCACTGCTCCCTTCATGGCTGGATTTGTGGTTTATCTGAGTAGCCTCGTTGGTTCCGTATGGGCTTTTGGACGTTTTAGACGAGCCGCTGCCGGTCGCACTTCCTTAGTAGCCATTTTGTTTTTACTGGTCGCGGTTTCGTTATTTTTAGGTTCACTCTTTCAATTTCCAGCTATTTCCTTTGCAAAGCGAGCATCATCTATCACAGGGTATTTTCCACCTAATGAGCCTATTGGAGTTGCACGTGGAATTTTCCCAGGCCGTGTGGTTTGGATGTGGGATAAAGATGCAACCAATCAGGCTTGTACAAACACATCAAATGGCAATGGGATAGTTGATCCGGATGACGATGCATGGTTTATGACCAAAAACAACGATCAGACAGTAATAGACAGTATGTTGATAAAGTCTATGCTCGCACTCACGGAAGCAAGCGATCTGCCCTCGGCATGGGATTCCGTTTTCAGGTTTTTCAACAACAGTCAAGGATACGGTGATATCGGTTATGAAACTGACCAGAAGGTTTTTATCAAAGTAAATGCAACCACGGCATATGGCGGAGTTTCTACAGACAGATATTATGCTGACCTGAGCAGAAATGACAACCTGGCTGTAAATGATTTTGCAGCCGAAACCAATCCTTTTTTAGTGCTGTCCATGCTCCGACAACTTGTCTATGTGGCTGGAGTGCCCCAGAATATGATCTATGTAGGCGACCCGGCAAGAAACATATACAAGGAGTTTTTTGACCTTTGGAAAGCAGAATTCCCCGAAATAAAAGTGCTGGGCAATAACCTGTTGCATCCCGAACTGCAGGTTGAAGCACTTGGCCGTGTACCTGTTGTAGTTACTGCCGTCGACAAGGTGTTTTATTCCGATAACGGTACGGTTATGCCTGCTGCGTTATCCGATAAGCTGTTTACCATATTCGATGAAATGGATTATCTGATCAACATCCCTACACTGAAAGCACACGCTACAGCCGGAATAACCTTGAATGCAAAAAACCATTTTGGTTCATTCACACGCACATGGGCTATGCACCTGCATCCGGGTCTGTTCGACAATGCTGATGACCCGATAAGGCTTGGATATGGACTCTACCGGATTCAAACCGATATCATGATGCACAATCTGCTGAGCGGCAAAAACCTCTTGATGATTGTTGACGGGCTGTTTCCGGGTGAAGATGCTTTGGGGGTTCCTTTTCACTGGCAATCAATTCCTTTCGAAGGCGACTGGTGTTCGTCCATATTCCTTTCACTCGATCCTGTTGCCATTGAGTCGGTCTGTCATGATTTTTTGCGCACCGAGTACAACGGGCCTACAATTGCACAGAGCCGTCCCAACTGGCATGGCGTTGACGATTACCTCCATCAGGCTGCCGATCAATCGCTATGGCCTAAGGGGATTGTTTATGACCCTGACAATGACGGCATTCTGATATCCTCGCTTGGTGTACATGAGCATTGGAATGATTCGCTGAATAAGGCCTATAGCCGGAATCTCGGCATCGGTGAAGGAATAGAATTGATAAAAGCACACGAATGGTCTGTTGGTATAACTAACCAGATTGAACATACTGAAGTCGAAGTTTTCCCAAATCCGGCCTCGGAAAGAATCTGGATTAAAAACACGGGTAGCAAACAATTGACTTATGAACTGGTTAATGCCTCAGGTCAGCGAATCCTCAGTGGCACAATTAACGGGCAATACCTGACCGACATCACCATAACTCACCTGCCTCACGGACTTTATTTCTTAAGAACCAATACAGGACGATCTGTTAAAATAATCAAAGATTAATTATATGAAAGCCATTTCCATTGCATTGCTGCAGCGAGTCCCGCTTCGGGCAGTATTGATCGATATAATTGCGCTGGCATTTATATATTCGATTCCTGCTTTGTCACACATGCTGTCATTACCGGTTTACCTGATCGAGCCCATGCGCCTGATGCTCATCATCGCTATGGTACACAGTAACAAGACCAATGCGTATATCATTGCGCTGACGATGCCTTTGTTTTCCTACCTTGTGTCGGGACACCCCTCAGTGTACAAAACCCTTCTTATTTCAACCGAATTGGTGTTAAACGTATTTGTGTTTTATTTCATTGTCGGACGCATAAAACATGTTTTCGTAGCTATTTTCGGCGGAATCGTTATCAGCAAAATTGTGTACTATGCCCTTAAATTTGGCTTTATCAGTTTTGCGCTCATTGGCGGAAGCCTTGTTTCAACTCCTTTGCTGATACAGCTAATTACTACGTTGATATACAGCATCTATCTGGCATGGCTTTTTAAGCGTGCTATTTAATCCTTATTCACAACAAATTCTTGATCCGAATTGATAAGACAAGTAGGTTTGCTCTTTATGATAATGGTTAAGTTTTAATACCTTCAACTTTATCTAAAACATTTTCCCTCTTTTGATCAGGTATGCCATCAGCACCTGGTGGAATCCTTTGGAGATATCGGCTTCTACATAGTCAATTCTGTATTGTCCGCATTTGAGCATAATTTGTTTGCGTTGTTCTTCCATCAGGCGGCGATACTCTTGTTGTAGTTCGTGGGGGTTCAACCTGAGTGTTTCTTTGGTTTCCATGTCCACGAATTTGTAGGGTCTGTTTTCGAATTCTAGTCTTTCCTCGAGGCTGTGGTCAAGCACATGGAACAGCACCACTTCGTGTTTGTTGTATTTCAGGTGTCGCAGTGCATGAAAAAGTTCTTCCTGTTGGCTTTGGTTGTCCATCATGTCGGTAAACAGCACCACCAGTGATCTTTGGTGTACCAGTTCAGCAACCTGATGC
>Ga0209835_1000063_pt1 | contig 73368 bp, 64 predicted proteins | sample LakKivwa52mmetaG_FD_184138 | JGI IMG/M metagenome (GOLD analysis project Ga0209835, IMG submission 184138) | Anoxic lake water microbial communities from Lake Kivu, Rwanda to study Microbial Dark Matter (Phase II) - Lake Kivu water 52m metaG... | ecosystem: Environmental > Aquatic > Freshwater >...
TTGGGATTGGGAAACTGAGCAATACATGACTGAAACATATTACGAAGATAGAACCGATCCTTATACTGTTCTTGAATTAGCACTTTATATACTGAATCATGTCGATGCGTTCGTTACAGCAAACCAAACTAAAGTCGATGCCTTGGATGCACTTTTAGATGATGCTGAAATGGAACAACTTTATACTAAATTTATCCAAGGATTCAAAGCCATCGCATTAGAACAGATGGATAATGAAGATGATATCGAAATTCTCACCGTAGTGACCGATGAACTGATTGCAGCTTATGCACCTTTACGTGATGTGATGGATCTTTTTGGAGAAATTGGTTCAGGATTCATCGATGAATTCTTAGCATCTGAAGCTGGATTGTTCTTTGGTATCCTTGATCTTCAAGAATACGCAGAACCCAATCAACAGATGTTCATTGATATCGAACTCTTGATAGACTTATTCGTTCCTTACAACACCGCATTCTTCGCACCTATGGATCTTCCAACGATTACCAATGTTTTAAGACTCGTGAAGATTCCAGCGAAAGTTGCTGCTGTTCAAAGTGGTGTCTTAGCAACTGAATTTGATGCAGCATTTAATGCGATTCTTGCAAACGCAGCACAAGTCATCTTTAATGTCAGATCACTCCAAGAACTTGCAGTTGCACATGCAACAGCACTTGATTTGGATGGCGTGATGTATTTGAACACTTGGGAACAAGACTTTGAAGTAGATATCATGTTAACACTCGTTGTTTTATTAGACAACATCTTAACGACTCAGTTCCAAACATTGCTCTATTCAACCATCAATCTTGTCTTCGATGGCATCTTGGAAAATAGTAACGTACTCGCATTGACAGAAATGGTTCTCGCTGATCTCAATACCACTCAAGCAGAATTGATTGATATGATTGAACAGCTGATTGCAGATATCGATACTGCAAGAACATATACAATGGGTACACCTACACCTGAACAAATTGACTTTATCAGAGCTATCTTTGATATGGGTAATGTAGTTCAAGAACCTGTAATGAACTAAGTAGTTCTCATTCAAGACAAAGCGGAACCCGTCAAGGATTCCGCTTTTTTGTTATTGACTCTACTTTGTTTATTCAGGTAAATAAGAGAGGACAATCACATTCACTTCATTGATGGTCGTTCCGAAGAGTTCAATGTATGCCGCTCTTTGTTCGAGTATCACTTTCACTTCTTCGAGATTACTGATGATTAAGTCTAAGTTTTCAAGATTATACTTACCACGCAATTCTAAGAATAATTCATAGACAACACCACGTGTTTCCAAAATGGTTTGACGTTCAGTCACGAGCAGTTGTCTTGCTACTCTAATAGCGTCTTTGTCTTCCTCACTCATTTCAAGTTCGAGTGACTTAAATGTTTCAGCATTGGACTTCAATGTTTCCCATGATGTCTTCACATCATTTCCATCGATGACGTTATGAGCATGCAGCAACTTGATTTCTTGGAAAAGGGATCGGATATATTGAACCTTTTCTTGATCTGTTGATAAATCTAATGATACTTCTAAAATGCTTTGTGAAGTTAGAGTGTTGACACTTGTTTCATCCTCTGTTTCCACTGCTTCAAATGTTTCCATGGTGCTGACGTTAGAGTCTGCAGTCTTGATGAATGTGGAAAGTGGATCAAGAGCACTGCACGAAACGAGTACGATTGTAAAGAGTGTGAGTGTAACAATAGTAAATAGTTTTTTCATGGGTTGCCTCCTTTGGGTTCCTTGATGCTTCCATGATAATACACATGTGATATTGAATCAATAGAGCACCCTCTGAGTTGCGAAATGATGCCTTTAAGATGCAAAACGTGAGGTGATTTGCATCACTTCACGATTTTTTTAATGAGTTGAATTCTCTTTTTGGGGTACGGGGGATATCTAAAGAATAGGTCGACAATTCTTGAACGATCAACAACTCCTTTTGCATGACTGAATGTCGTGAAACTGTATTCGCCGTGATATCCTCCCATGCCTGAATGACCAACACCGCCAAAAGGCATGTTGGAATTCGCAAAATGCATGATGGTATCATTCAAGGTAGCTCCACCAAATGAAACTTCAGATAGAACTTTCTTTTCAAATGCCTTATTCTTGGTAAATAAATATAAAGCTAGTGGTTTTTCTTTAAGTTTCAGCTCATGAATCATCTGATCTTTATTCTCATACGTTAATATCGGTAATATTGGACCAAATATTTCTTCTTTCATGAGTGGACTATCGAGTTTCACATCGACAAGGAGTGTGGGTTCTATTTTGGTTTCTGTAAATGACCCACCAACGACAGGCTTCCCAAAATTGATGAGTGAAACCAGTCTTGCGTGATGTTTTTTGGATACAATCTTCGGATAATCCTCAGATTTCATCGGTTCACTCCCATAGAATGTACGTATCCATGCGTTAGCGTGCACGATGAATGTTTCTTCTAGTCCTTTTTGGATGAAGACATAATCAGGTGCGATGCAAGTTTGACCTGCATTAACAAACTTGCCATAGACAATGCGCTTGGCTACCATACTTAAATCCATCGTATCATCAATAATGGCAGGGCTCTTACCACCCAGTTCGAGTGTGACAGGTGTCAAATGTTTAGAAGCCTCACTCATGACAATCTTTCCAACTTCTGTGCTTCCTGTGAAAAAGATGTAGTCATAACGTTGTGAAAGTACAGCTTTACTTTCTTCAAGTCCTCCTGTATAAATCTTGACATATTCTTCTGGATACAAATCCTCAAGAATGGTTTTCATGAGTTTTGATGTTTGAACAGAATCTGGGCTAGACTTAATCACTGCAGTGTTCCCTGCTGAAATGGCACCAATTAGGGGTCCGATGGTGAGTTGAAAAGGATAATTCCAAGGACTCATGATGAGTACAGTTCCATAAGGCTCCTGATAGAGATAACTTTTCGCTTTAAAGAGTGTGAGGGGTGTCGCAACCCTTTTGACTTTCATCCATTTCTTCAAATGTTTGATGGCATCATTGATTTCAAGTAAAACAACACTGACTTCAGTGAGAAATCCTTCAAAATGTGACTTCCCTAAATCCAATTGAAGGGCATCTAAAATATCTGATTCGTGCGTTTTGATGGCTTCTTTAAGTTTAATGAGTGCATCTCTTCTAAATACATAGGATTTCGTGATTTCTGTTTGATAAAATGCTCTTTGTTTAGAAACGAGTTCTTGATAGTTCATACATACACCTCTTTGATTTCTATGATAACACGACTCCTTCATTTCATGAAGAAAGATGATATAGAGTCACACGATTCCACATCAATGACAAATATTATAAACTTTGTGTATATTTTATTTGACATTGTGTATGGTTTAGTATACAATAGAATCATCAAACAGAAAGAGGTATCTACCCATGGCTTATAAAGAAAAACAATCTCTCATCACCATTTTGATTTACATTCTTGGTATTGGTTCTTATTTGGGTTATATTTTGACACGTGATCCAGTACAATACAACGATTCAAAATTTTGGGCAAGCACCATGCTTATCTTCATCGGTATTCTGATTGTCATGACGATTGTCATCTTGGTTGCATTTCATATCGCCTATGAAGTGATTTATACTGTGAAAAATGAAAAAGGTCAAATCGATGATGTCGTGGATGAAATGGAAAAACTCATTTCATTGAAATCAGTTCGGAATGGTGGCATCGTGTCATCTGTAGCCATTCTATTCGCTCCCGTATTGGTGCTATTTGATGTTTCGTTGATCTGGGTACTCAATGTGGTGTATATCGGATTTTTCGTCGCTGCAATCTTCGAAGAGTGTTCTAAGTTATACTTCTATCGCCGAGGTATTCGAAATGGCTAAGTATGAAATTCAAAATCAAATTCGTCGTCTACGCTTTGATCATCATGAAATGACACAACAAGAACTCGCCAATTTGACAGGTGTTTCAAGACAAACCATTGTCGCGATTGAAAATGGGAAGTATTCTCCAACTTTGGAACTTGCATTCGCAATCGCTCGCATTTTCAACGTGACTTTAGATCAGGTATTTACATCTGTAGAAAAGGAAAAGTAACATGAAAGCTGTCATTTACGAAAAGTACGGTTCATTTGATGAACTTAAAATATCAGAAATCAATAAACAAACACCTCAAGAAGGTGAGGTATTGGTTTCTATTAAAGCAAACTCGATCAATAAAGCGAACTTACTCTTACTCCAGGGGAAACCTTTGATGATTCGTTTGTTTTATGGACTAAAGGGTCCAAAAAACCAGACTCCAGTGGGGGATTTCTCAGGTGTGATTGAATCCGTTGGAAAAAATGTCAATACATTTAAAGTTGGAGATGAAGTGTTTGCAGAATCATCCACTTCCGGTGTGTTTGCAGACTATGCTGTCTTCAAAGAAAAGCATGTTGTACTCAAGCCTAAAACCTTATCTCATCAAGCATCAGCTGCCCTTCCTCTTGCAGGACAGACTGCACTTCAAGCACTGAGAGACTCTGGAAAACTCAAATCAGGTCAACAAGTACTCATTTATGGCGCATCCGGCGGTGTTGGAACCTATGCGATTCAAATTGCGAAAGCAATGGGTGCACATGTGACTGCAGTCTGCAGCAAGAGAAATCACGAACATGCTCGTATGTCAAAAGCTGATGTTATTTTAGATTACAATCTTGCAAGTGATTTATCTTGTATAAGTCAATACGATTTAATTCTTGGCGTGAATGGTTATCAGAAACTCAGTTATTATCAGAAGCATCTTAGAAAAGGTGGTATTTATGTTTGTGTTGGTGGCGATGGCAGACAAATTGCACAAGCGATGCTTCAAGGACCTATTCGTGGTTTATTCACACATAAAAAGTTCAAGAGTTTAGTTGCAAAAAATAACGCAAAGGATACTGAAGTTCTTGCTCAAATGGCTGATCAAGGGCTCATCACACCGTTCATTGATTCAGCTTTCTCTATGAATGATGTCCAAAAAGCTTATCACCATTATGCATCAGGTCGAGCACTCGGAAAAGTCATCATCGCTCATGAATCAATCTAAAAACATCATTCAATCATAAATAATGCTCCTAGACTTATATATGTCTAAGAGCTTATTTTTTAAAATAATTGATTAAGTTAGAGTATCCCTAGTTCATCAGCAATTTCCAAGAAGATATCATCAATTGGGAAATACTCGACATTCAACTTCTTAAACATATTAAACGTCATCTGATCTAACTTTTCAAACATATCGAGTGGAATGGTTTCCTTGTTCTCAAGACGTCTTACAACATCTAATTCGAATTCGACGAGTTTATCCATATCACCTTGTTCAAAATTTTCAATGGTTAAGAGTTCATTTTGGAAATCAATCGTAGAAAGTAGTAAATTGACTTCCCTACTTCTAGATTCTAACTCTTCTAAATCTTTATAAGGCTTTTTAAGGAGTTTTGCTATTTCCTCGATTTGATCAACTAAGTAATAAAAACCTGTTTCAAAGATTTGATCTTCTTCATCAGTATAATTGGTATCGTCAATCAATCGGTCATAAAGATGATCCGTCACATCGATGACATGCTTAAAACGAATGATCAAATCAGAATCACGATCGATCAGTTCTTTGAGCAGCTGATGATGTTCGATTTTCCAATTAGCATACTCGTGATAAAGCTTTTCATCACGCATGGAATTCACCTCAATTACGCTTTATTGACTGAGCCAAACATTTCAAGTTTTTCTTTAACAACTTTCTTCATCGCTTCATAGCCTGGTTGTAATAATTTTCTGGGGTCAAATCCTTTAGACTCTAAATCTTTACCTGCTTCAATGTATTTTCTGGTTGCTTCTGCGAATGCTAGTTGAAGTTCAGTGTTAACGTTAATTTTTGAAACGCCCATTGAAATTGCTTTTTGAACCATATGTGCAGGAATACCCGTACCACCATGTAAAACAAGTGGAACTCCACCAGTGACTGAAGCTACTATTTCTAAGACATCAAATCTTAAGCCTGGCCAATTGGCTGGATACTTGCCATGGATATTGCCAATACCTGCGGCAAACATATCAACACCGGTTGCTGCAATGGCTGCACATTCTTTTGGATCTGCAACTTCGCCCATACCGATGACACCATCTTCTTCACCACCAATAGAACCAACTTCAGCTTCTACAGATACGCCTTTAGCGTGGCATGCTGCAACAATTTCGATGGTCTTTGCTAGGTTTTCTTCAAATGGATAATGTGAACCATCAAACATGATGGATGTAAATCCTGCATTGAGTGCCTTATATGCACCTTCATAAGTACCGTGATCCAAATGGACTGCAACGGGAACTGTCATGTTATAGAACGTATAAAGTTCTCTAACCATTGCCATAACGGTTTTATATCCGCCCATGTATTTGGCTGCACCTTCGGATACGCCAAGAATGACGGGTGACTTCAATTCTTCTACTGTGGTTAATACTGCTTTAATCCACTCTAAATTATTGATGTTAATCTGTGCAACGCCATAACCTTCTTTGCGTGCTTTCAGTAACATCTCTTTTGCTGATACGACTGCCATTTATAATTCCTCCTTGAATGAAATTCAAATCTATTATATTACAAAGCATCTTCAATAGCAATGAAACGATGCGTGTAACCGTTCACAACTCTAGTCTTTGTTCTCGAGTTTCACGATGGATCCAATGAATGCTTTAAAGAGTGGGTGTGGTCTGAGTGGTCTCGATAAGAATTCTGGATGAAACTGGACTGCAACAAACCATGGATGATCTGCAAGTTCAATCATTTCAACCAATTGATATTGGCTATTGAATCCAGAGATGACCATCTTAGATTCTTCAAAATGTTCTAAGTATTGATTGTTGAACTCATAGCGATGTCTATGTCGTTCTTGGATGAGTTTTGATTGATATGCTTCATGAGCTTTGGTGCCTTCTTTGATTTCACAATCGTATAAACCAAGTCTGAGTGTTCCACCCATATCTTCATCAGAAAGTCTTCCTCTTTGTAAAGAAATGACTGGATGGGGGGTGTCTGGATCAATTTCAGTTGAACTAGCTCCTGGTAAATTGAGTATATTTTGAGCATATTCGATTACTGCAAGTTGCATCCCATAACATAAACCAAGGAATGGAATGTTTTTTGTTCTAGCGTAAGTGATGGCTGCTAGTTTGCCTTCAGTTGCACGTTTACCAAAGCCACCAGGAACTATAATACCATCGACATCATGCAAATAAAGAGAAGCATTATCCTGATCAACATCTTCTGCATTAATCCACTTGATGATGATCTTTCGGTTATGAAAATAGCCTGCATGTTTTAAAGATTCAGATACAGAAAGATACGCATCATGCAGTTGTACATATTTGCCAACAAGACCAATCGTGATGTCTTGACTTAAATGTTTGATCCGATAAACCAAATCAACCCAAGGGGTAACATCCGCTTCTGGTTTTTCATATCCAAAGTGTTTTAAAATCTTATCATCAATTTTTTGCTTATGTAGATTCACAATCACTTCATATAAAACATCAACATCAACAGATTCAAAAACTGCATCTGCGTCAACATCGCAGAACAAAGCGATTTTTTCCTTATGTTCTTGTGAGATTGGCATCTCGCTACGAAGCATGATAATGTCTGGATGAATGCCCATACTCATCAGTTCTTTAACAGAGTGTTGAGTAGGTTTGGTTTTGATTTCGTTCGCTGCTTTTAGGTAAGGGACTAAGGTGTTATGGATGTATAAAGTATTTTGAAATCCGAAGTCGCGTCTGGCCTGACGGATGGCTTCTAAAAAGGGAAGAGATTCGATATCACCGACTGTTCCACCAATTTCTGTGATGACAACATCAGGATTGGTGTGTCTGGCAACGTCAACAAGTTTCTTTTTGATTTGATCGGTAATGTGGGGGATGACTTGAACCGTGGCACCTAAGTAGTCGCCTCTCCTTTCACGTTTCAAAACGGTTTGATAGATCTTTCCTGTGGTGATGGAGGAATGTCTGTTTAGATTTTCGTCGATGAATCGTTCATAGTGCCCAAGGTCTAAGTCGGTTTCTGCACCATCTTGGGTGACAAAAACTTCCCCATGCTGATAGGGGCTCATGGTACCTGGATCCACATTGATATAGGGATCAAATTTCTGCATGAAGACTTTCAGTCCTCTACTTTTTAAGAGTTGTCCGATGGCAGAAGCGGTAATACCTTTGCCGAGACTTGATACGACTCCACCTGTGACGAAAATATACTTTGCCATGTGTTTAATCCTCCCGATTTTTTAAAATAAAAGAGTCCCCTATGTCTAGGAGACTCTTTGGTGTGCCCTTATCTATTATATCAAAAGAAGTTAGAAAGACAACCATTAATTTGTGATTTTAATGATTCCTTAAAGTGTCTTCACGTAATAAGATTCTTGTTTTAATTGTTCTAAGACAAACCCCATTCGTTTCAAATAGGCTTCATGTTTTTCTGTTCCAGGTTTTGAAATCAGTCTTTTGAATCCTAAATTCGAAAAGTATGGTTTTTGATCTCGGTATAAGAATTGACCCATCTTAAAATCGCGATAGGTTGGCGTCACATAATCAATTAAGATTTCAAGTGTTTCTTGATCTTTCGTTTTACAAACAACAACACCTGCGGGTACTGTGTTTCTTAAGATGAATAATTTGATGTATGTATCGTCTTGAATATTTTCATCAAGCCACATGAATTGCTTGATATCTGATTTAAAACTTTCAATGAAATGATTGAAATAAGTGACATCACTCGTAGGCAGTAATGTGAAATAATCTTTTTTGGTATACATCTGAAAAAGAAAATAAAGATTGATCATGACAATCCCAGTATTCATGAACCCTACAGGTAATGCTCCGACTAAAAAGCCATACACTGCAAATGCTAAAGAACCCGCTAAATTGATCCATCTGAGTCTTTTCACGGAACTCATCAAAAGTGAGATGAGCACAATCAGTGATGCTGCATATCCTAACCATTCAACAAAATTTATCATGACATCAATCCTTTCTCGTGGATGAAAAAAGGGTATATGGTTGAGATACACCCTTTAAGCTCGTATCACTTGACTTATTCGTCGTACATGTCCTCGTAGTCGTCCATGATTTCGTTGTAGTCATCTTCATCGTATTCATCATCGAATTCGATTTCCGGATCATCAACATCTTCTTCATCGGTGGACTTGATCGGCAGATCAATGTCGATATAGGCCTTTTCTTCTTTGATTTCTTCGTCGACTTCAACTTCTTCTTCGTCATCAACTTCGACTTCAACTTCTTCTTCGTCTTCAAGAACAAATTCAGTGAAATCTAAATCTTCTTCGACGTCTTCTTCAACTTCATCTGCATGAACAAATGCAAAACCATCTTTGTCCCACAGTTCAAGATTTCTTTCTTTCAAATCCCATTGATCATCACCACAATAAACAAACTTCGCGCTTGTTGTAATATCCATATAGAGTTGTGTCAGTCTGTCAATGTCATCAAGTGAAATAGTCTTGATTTCTGCAACGCTTTGGATGATCTGTTGAATCGTCATCGGTTTTGGACTTTCTTTTAAAAGAACTTCCGCCACTTCCAGCATTGCCAATGATTTCAATTTATCGCTCATTTCTGCCTCCTTAAAACCGTATATATTGTATACTAATCATTTTGTTTTTGCAAGGGTTAACCGTTCATTTGAGTGGCAAGAACGACGATTGCAAGGATGATAGCAATCACAATGAAGAGTTTGAGCATCTTCTTGACAAAACTGATGGTACCAAGCACCAAAACAATGCCAGTGAAGATGATTCCGAGAATCTTAATCCACTCGGGGAGTGGAACGACGAACTGGTCATATAGTCCGAGGAGTGTCTCGTCAATCTTTAATGTGTCAATCAAAAACTGATTGAACCGGTCAAATAGGTTCCCAAGCAAGTTATCAAACAATCCTTCAATAAAGTTCCACATGATTGTGTCCTCCTAATACTTTTGCCGATTTTCGACGGCTTTACTTAACGTCAGTTCGTCTGCATACTTCAAATCTGCTCCGACAGGAAGACCGTATGCCAGTCTTGTTACCTTCAGTTCACTTTGATCGAAGAGTTGTTTTAAATACTTCGCTGTCATTTCTCCTTCAACCGTGCCACTGGTTGCAATAATCATTTCTTTAAAATTCTTTAGTCTCATCGAGAGTGCATCAATGGATAAATCTTGATCTGTCTTTCCTCTAGAGAAATCGATGAGCCCCCCTAAGACATGATACATCCCGTGATACGTTTTCATGCGTTCCATCACAAAGACATCTTTTGGATCTGCAACAACCATGAGCGTTTCATGATCACGATCTTTGTCTTGACAAATGTCGCATATGTCTTGATCTGTGATCATATGACAGATGGGACATGTTTTAATCTCATCTTTAACACGTCTTAAATGATCTGAAAATGAGAGGATATCCTCTGATTCCATCTGAGAAATTAAGTGGAGTGCGAGCCTTTCAGCTGTTTTTTCACCAATGCCAGGCAGTTTTTGGAAGTCCTCAATGATTTTCTTCAAAATCGAGGGGTACATTAGAATCCGAACCCGCCCATACCACCTGAGAATTGTCCCATGGTAGCTTCCTGTTCTTTATCGATTTGTTTGAGTGCATCATTGACAGCGAGTAGGATCGAGTCTTGAAGCATTTCAACTTCTTCTAAGAGTTCAGGATTGATTTGAACATCGATGACTTGTCTAGTGCCTTGCATCACGACGGTTACACCTGAGGATTTACCAAAAAATTCTTTACGTTCAAGTGCTTCCTGGGCTTCCATCATTTGTTTCTGAATTTTTTTGAGTTTGTTTAACATGTTTGGATTCATATGATTACTCCTTTACCGTTACTTTATCTCCGAAATACTCTTTAGCAAGCGAAATGATTTCGGGTTCTTTTGAATCTTCAATACGATCGTCTTGGTATAGTTTCAGATCGATTGAAGGCAATTTAGGTTTCTTCGTTCCTTTTTTCCACTGATCGACATAGACTTCTTTTAAGATGAGCCAATCCGATTTCTGAATCGCGACATAATCATCAATGAGTTGTGTCTTGTTATTGAAAAGTTCTAAGACTAATTTTTTAGCTTCCGGGTCCATGATTTGTCTGCATAAGGATAAATCATCGTAGACGAGTAACATTTTATCAGATACCGCTTCTAATTCGCCTTGGGACAGTAGATACGCAACCATCTTTAAATGTGCTTTGGGATAGTTTTTTAAGTGTTCCCATCCTGCAAGCATTTTAGCTTTCTTATCTTTATCCGAATGATTGAGAATCTGTTCAACATCTTTCACTGTCACCAATGGTTTTAAAGATTTCTCTTCTTTGATCGTTCTCGGTGCTGATTTGATGTTTTCTTTTAATTCTTGAACTTGATTCTTTAAATCCATGAGGAGTGCATCATAATCAATTGACTTTAATGTTGGGTGTTCCATCATTTTGATGAGAGCGAGTTCAACGTATGCTCTCTTCTGATGAGTCCATTTCATGTCTTGCTGAAGTTGGTTGAGCACTTCAAGATAGAAATAAATGCGATCAAATGAGAAGACACTGAGTAAGTCGCTATATTTGGGATGTTCAATTTTGGTGGATTTCTCGAGTAAGATATCTCTTAATGCTAAAATCAAATCATTGACGATTCTTGAGATTTCCTTGCCTTCAGCAAGTAAGTCTCTGAGTGTCACCATGGCTGTACTGATTTCCTTATTTGAAATTGCCATCAAGAGTTTTGTGAGAGCTTTTTTAGAAACTGATCCTGAGACTTGATGCACATCATCTTCTGTGATGGCATCACTCGCATAAGAAATCGCTTGATCGAGTAAGCTAATCGCATCTCTTAAACCACCTTCTGCATTTTCAGCAACCGCATAGATGGCTTCTTTGGAGATGTTGATGTTCTCTTTTTCGGCAATGATGTTTAAACGTTCAACAATGTCATGTGTTTCGATGTTCTTAAAATCAAATCGTTGGCATCTGGATAAAATCGTTGCTGGAATTTTTTGAACTTCTGTGGTTGCTAAAATGAAGATGACATGTTTCGGTGGTTCTTCAAGTGTTTTTAAGAGTGCGTTGAATGCACCTGGTGTGAGCATGTGCACTTCATCGATGATGTAGACTTTGAACTTGCCCACTGATGGCATGTACTTGACTTTATCACGAAGATCTCTGATTTCATCAACACCATTGTTGGATGCCGCATCAATTTCGATCACATCTGGGATATCACCTTTATCGATACCTTTACAGATGGCACATTCATTACAAGGATCACTATTGGGTTGATGTTCACAGTTGACAGCTTTTGCGAATATTTTTGCAATCGAAGTTTTACCTGTTCCTCTTGGACCTGAGAAAAGATAGGCATGGGCGATCTTATCATGAAGAAGCGCATTTTGAAGCGTTTTGATGATGACTTTTTGGCCAGAAACTTCTTCAAATGATTTGGGTCGATATGCGCGGTAAAGTGCTACATAAGCCATGGGATTGCTCTCCTTTTCTTTCTTTATTTATTATAGCATAGATGCATGATAACGCATGCATTTTTCCGTGTTATTTACCCAGACAGAATTTAGAAAATAATTCAGTTAGAAGATCCCCAGGATTATTCTCACCCAATATTTCGCCTAAGGATTCCCATGCCTGTGTGAGATCAATCGCATACACATCCACAGGCATATCCAGATCAATCGATCTTAATACGTTTTCTAAAGATGCTTTGGCTCCATGAACTTTTTGAATTTGTCTCGCATTGGATAGATAATTGAAATCTCTATGGCTGATATCTTCTAAGGATAGCAGTTTTAAAATGGCCGATTCTAGGTCTTTTATTCCGTGTTTCGTGAGGGTTGAAATCTCAATAACTTCCTCCATCTTGAGTGCTTTAGGTAGATCCGATTTGTTGAGAATGATGATTCTTTTTTTATCCTTAGTAGCTTCTAAAAGCACTTTGTCTTCTTTGGATAAGTGTGTGCTTTGGTCTAAAACAAGTAAAACCAGTTCCGCTTCCGATAGCGCCTTCATGGAGCGATCAACACCTATTTTCTCAACAAAATCTTCTGTCTCTCTAATCCCAGCGGTATCCATCAATTTCAAAGTCAATCCGCTGATGTTGATGTAAGCCTCAATGGTGTCTCTCGTAGTTCCGGCAATATCAGTAACAATCGCTTTTTCTTCATTGAGCAGTGCATTAAGCAAACTACTTTTACCGACATTTGGCTTTCCGATAATCGCGGTCTTCACACCATCTCGAATGATTTGATTCTTATGAGATTCGTGTAAAATTTGATCAATATCTTTAATTAAATCAAGTGTTCTTGGTAAGATGATTTCTTTACTCATGACAATCGCATCATCATATTCTGGATAATCGATATTGACTTCAATTTGAGCAATGATCGTAAGCAATTTGCTTCTTAAATTTCTGATCAGTTTCGATGTTTCTTTTTGAACACCAAGATTGGCGATTTTCATTGCTGCTTCACTTTTGGCATGAATCAGATCCATAATGGATTCTGCTTGAACCAAATCAATTCTGCCATTCAAATAGGCACGTTTAGAAAACTCACCGGGTTCAGCAAGTCTGATGTCTATTTGTAAGATTCTTTCCAATACTTTTTGAGTAATGAGCAATCCACCATGAGTCGATACTTCAACAGTATCTTCTGCAGTAAAAGTCTTTGGCGCTTTCATTACAGCAACCATGACTTCATCCAAATTAGAACCATCAGAATTCAAAACATGGCCATAATGAATCGTATGGCTTTTCACTTGATTTAAATTCTTCCCTTTGAAGATGGTATTGAATTTTGAAATAGACTGTTCACCAGTGATCCTGATCACTGATATGCCTGCAGTACCAAACGGCGTTGATATCGCAGCAATCGTATCGAAGTTCATATTACTCCTCGTGTGGTATAGCCTTCTTATCGACCTTGGGTTTGAGTGGATTAAATCCACGATGAATATCTCTAGATAAAATGAAAACGACAACAAATAATCCTAAAATAGATCCTACGATAATGTATCCACTACCTAAAATGAGTCCAATCATCGCAGTAAACCAAATGGTTGCTGCTGTGGTGATACCTTTAACGACATGTGATTGATCTTTAATGATGACCCCAGCACCGACAAAACCGATGCCAGTGATGACTTGTGCGATAACACGCTGTCCTTCTGGATCAATTTGAATCCCAGTCGATTGTAAGAATATCTGATGTTCAAACATTAAGCGTTGCATGATGGCAATCCCTGCACTGCCCATGGCAACCAAGATGTGTGATGAAATGCCTGCTGCTTTCCCTACATTTTGTCGCTCAAGTCCAACAAATAGTGCAACGAAAAAAGTAATAACTAGGGGTAATAAAACTTTGATGAGTAATGCTTCAAGCGATAAATTGAGATCTAAAATCATCATTTTTCCTCCCTTGATTCTGTGATTTTTGTTTCTTTCTTTGGTGAATGTTGATGCATCTCTTGGAATATCCAATTGAAATCAACCTTTTTATCACCTTTTTGATACCCTAAAATGGCTTCCAAGTTGACGTTCATGGATGCGTTAAAGATGCTATTGTCGATGCCTGGATTGGTTGTTTTAAGTTGTTCGATCAATTGTTTGATTTCTCTGCGTTTGGATGATGTTTTTTCAGCCACAACAGTACAACCGCAGTTCATGGCTTGGATGCCACTATGTTTTGTGAAGCGGATGATATCTTTTTCTTTGACCAACATGAGTGGACGAATCAATTCAATGTCTTCGAAGTTTTCTGCCTTAATCTTCGGTACCATCGTTTTAAAGGACCCATTATAAAACATATTGAGTAGTGTTGTTTCAATAAAGTCATCAAAGTGATGAGCGAGTGCGAGTTTGTTACACCCAAGTTCTTTTGCCTGATGGTATAAAAATCCTCTTCTCATTCGAGCACACATGTAACATGGATTATCTTTAGCTATTTTTCCAACCGTTTCAAACACTTTGGAGTCTTTGATTACGACTGGGATGTTTAAATAATTGCAGTTTGAGATGAGGAGTTCCCGGTTCACATCGCGAAACCCTGGATCCATCGATAAGAATACAACTTCAAACGGGAATTTATTGTACCTCTTGAGTGCTTGAAATAACTTTGCGAGTAACAAACTATCTTTACCACCCGAAATACCCACAGCAATCTTATCGCCTTCTTCAAGGAGGTTATACTGATTAATCGCTTGTACGAAGGGTTTGAAGATATCTCTTCGGTAAGTCTTGGTTAAACTTTGTTCAATGGCTTCTAATGATAATTTTGGTGTTTCAACCAAAATGGTTTCACATTGATTCATATTAATCTCCGCGGTACGCCTTGACAACAGCTTCGACATCTAGTATAAACTTCGGTAAGTCACTCCAAGAATCGAGTCTCGCACCTGAAGCCTTCGCATGTCCACCACCGCCATAAAGATTGGCAAGTTTATCAATGGTGGGTCCATTGGATCTTAAGCGAATTCTAATTTCATTAGGATATTCAATGAATAATGCCCACACTGGAAACCCTTCGATGCCGCCAATGAGTCCTACAACGGATGCTGCTTGCTCATCGGTGACGTTATATTTTTCAATGATGTCTCTCGTCATCTTTAAATAGACAAACCCGTTTGCTGTGACAAAATTGCTATAGACATATCCTTTTAAAGCAATCATTTCGAGTGTCTCAATAGAGAGTTTGCTATCGATGTATTCGACATCAACACCTTTTCTGATGAGCATACCTGCCATTTGATGGGTTAACTCTGAAACACCTCTAAATCTGAAACGTCCTGTATCTGTGACAATGCCAGTATACATCGCAATCGCTCCTGTTTGCGAGATTTCAAGTTCGCCTTTGAAGGTCTCATAGAAATACGCAATCATCTGTGCACATGATGGGAAAGAGGTATCAACCCATCTGTAATCGCCATAGTCATCAACCGGAATATGGTGATCAATTTTGATGACTTCTTTGCCTAAAACATATCTTGGATCACTGATGCGATCTTGAACTGCTGTATCGACAACAATGGATAATGCACCTTGATACACCGTATCTTCAATCACATCCATTTGTCCAACGAAATCGACAAATGCGCTTCGTTCACCAACAACATAAACCTTCTTATTTGGAAATGAGGTTTGAATCACATCTTTCAATCCGAACTGAGAACCGTAACAATCTCCATCCGGTCTTTTATGACCATGGATGATGATCGTCTCATATTGCTTAATCTTCTCAAGTATTTTTTGCATTGTTTTTTGCCCTTTCATCTAAATCTTTCAAGACGAGTTCAACCTCGTTCCAATCTTTCAAGCTTGCTCCGCATGCTTGATTGTGTCCACCACCGCCATATTTCTTAGCAATGTCGACAATGGTAATGCCTCTGGCTCTAAATTCGCCAACAATTAAATTGTTTTCAACATCTTCAGTGAAATTCGCCCAAATGGGTACTTCTTTAATGCCTGCCATTTGATTGACCATACCTCTTGAAATTGCTTGGAATTCAAGACCTGATTTTTGAATCAGTTCAGCATTGTTTTTCCGATAAGCCACATTGTTTTCAGTCAGTTCAAAAGATGCAAATAAATTTTTCGTCTGTCTTTTAGAAAGTGGTTCTGTGTAGATATAATCATAGAAATCTTGATAAGATGGATTAAACTTTGTAATGTATGATGCAAGTTCAAACGTCTTACTCGCATTATTTAAGTAAAGAAATCTGCCTGTATCCGTGACCATACCACCATAAAGGTAGGTTGCAGTATCTGGATTAATCTTGAAATTGAATGTCTTCACAAAATCGATGATCATTTCTGATGCTGAGGTATAAGAAGGATCTTTGTAAAAGACGGAGACATTTGGAATATCAGTATCATTTTGATGATGATCAATGATGATGATTTCTTTCGCAAGTTCGTATCTGTCATCTGAGACTAATCTTTCCACAGAGACATCAGTGATGATACAAAGTGCACCTTCATAGGTACTATCCGGAATGACATCCATCTTAGCAAGATAAACCATGTCGTTGGAATCACCAACGACATAAACATCCTTAGAAGGATAATTATCTTTAATAGCAAGATAGAGTCCAAATTGGCTGCCAATGGCATCCATATCAGGTCTAGAATGTCTGTGAATGATGATGGTTTGATAGGTTTCGATGAGATCGAATATACGTTGTTTGATGGGCATCGTTAGATTCCTTTCATGTTGTGATTATAACAGTATATCATAAAGCCAACAAAAAAGCGATTAAGAATCGCTGTTTTTGTACTTGTGTTGTTCCTTAATAAGGATAGGTGATGGTGTTGTTTTCCCTAAATACTTTCTTCTTAAGAAGAAAACAATGTATATTGATAATCCTAAGACAACGATATAGACGGATACTGAGATCCACATGATGTAAGTGTAGTTATTCAAATCATGGCTGATGGCAGGATAGATGTTTTGATCAGATAATTCCATGAATGGTAATTTTCCTTCTTGATCATGGTATGCCTGAATCTCTTCAACTAAGATGAAGTCCAAATCAGACATTGAAATCGTCTCTGAGAGTATATTTCCACCTTCTTGATCATATAAAATGAGTTCAGAGTATTCTTGTTCTAGTAATTTCGATGTTTCAATACCAAACACGGTTTGTTCTAGATTGAGCCCGACTCTTAAGTTAAGTGATCGGAAAGGAAATAGAAGAATATCTAACTTCTCTTCTCCGGCATAGAGTGATAGAAGATAATTACCAGCCATATCCTCATCACTTCTTAACATGATGTATGTCCATGATGTCACAGTGATGTCATCATCCTCTTCAACGACTGAAGCAACTTCATAGAAGGATAATGTATAACCCGAAGCCTCTACAGATAAGAGTGCTCCTCTTTGATGATAATCTCTGGAAGCTCCATAGAAAAATACATCTTCACCGGCTTCGAGTGCATCACTACCTTCGTTTGCAAAATAGCGACTTGCCATCGCACCTTGTGCATAATCGATCGCGAACCAAAATGTGAATGTGGCAAGCATCGCGAATACGACTCTACCTAAAATTCTCATGAACTGTGAATACCTAAATTATTAGCTCTTGCATAAGCTTCAGCATCCTGAAACCAGCGATACAAATATCTATTTTGATAGACTAACTTGGTGTCACTCGATAAGTAATTATATGAAAAACCATTTTTAATGATATCTAAATTGAGAAGTGAACCGTTGACCCATATGTAACCTAAGAATCTACCATATGTTTCAGTGGCTCCTAAATAAGGATCACTTTGGAGATAGATGACAGCATTCGGTTGACTTAAAATGGAAATCGTATAGGCTTTCGCTTCTAGCCCCCATGGGTCAACATTTGGAAATGTTTCAGGGGTATCAACACCAAGGAATCTCACACTATTGGATGCATCGAAAGCGCCTGATGGTGCGAATCTTGCTGTATCGCCATCAGCAATAGATGTCACTGTTGTGAGCACCATACCACTTGCTAAAGGTGAACCAAATGTGTTGTTCAGGTAAGCTAAATTAATCTCAATGTTTTCTGGCTTTGCATAAGGATGACTTCCAAGTGGTGAAACAAATGAAGGAATGTATGCGTCCCACTGATTTAAGATGAAAGCTCTTGATCCAGATGTGACTGCTTCATTTCTGATGAACATTTCATTCCACATCACAAATTGCAAGTTTCCTAAATCATAGACAGTATCAATATAAGTATTATTTTTATATCTCAGTTGCACAACGTCATTACCATCAAAGATGAGGAGTGAACTTTCTAAATCCGCAGATGATAAAACTGCTTCAGAAGATCCTCTGAATGCAACCACATAAGTATCACCAGCAGATAATAAACCAGAGAGTTGAATCTTGTGTGTCATGGTGTAAGACCCGTTCATGAATAGCGCTAAGTGATAGTCATCTAAGTTAATGGCAGAATCTTTAGGATTATAAATCTCAATTGCACGACTATTCGCGACACCTGATAAGTACTTAGAAATGAATAATCCAACGGTATCGTCTGTGAATGAATTCTTATAAAGATAGATGGTGATGGTTCCTTCTTCAATGGCAGGATCACCTGCTTCAAAATCTTTGTATGAAGCAAACATATCTTCTTCAAATTCATCATTTTCAATATATTCAAAAACATAATTGTAAATGAAATCATACTCAAGTGCAGCGATGACTTCGCTTTTCAGTTTACTTGTTAATTCTGGAAGTAATGAACCGTTCCATGTGATATAAACGGATAACTCTTCACCATTGGGTAAAAGGTCTCCAGCTTCATAATTAAGATATCTGCTATAATCATAATCATTTTTAGTGAAATTATTCTCATACTTAAAGTCATATGAAAAATCCAGTGCATCTAAAATCACTTTGGCTTCTGTTTCAGTCTTACCTGCTAAGTCAGGAAGTATCGTTCCGTTATCAGCGACATACACCGTGATGATGTCACCATCATTCACCTTTTTACCTGTTGAAAATCCAATTTCATATCGGATGAAGGTATTGTGTGAAATAGATACATCTTCTTCATATTGAATATCAGCTTCTAAATTGAGTGCTTCAAGAATGAATTGAATTTCTTCAGGATTTCTACCTGTTAAATCTGGAAGTAGTAAATCCTCTTGACATGCGGTTAATAAAACAACTAGAAACAAGACAATGGGAAATAAAAGTTTTCTCATGGTTTGTTCTCCTTTCCATATTGGCAAATATTATTATAACATAAACCCCATACATAGTATGTATAAAGAGAAAAAAGGGCTTGCCGTAGCAAACCCTTTTGACTGAATTGAATTTGAAATTAGTTGTAAATCTTTAAGTTGTCAACTGTGATTGCGTAAGCAGTGTTAGAAGTTGATGTTGCTGTTGGCGCTTCATAAACCAAACGATACTTCGCTGCAATAGTCAAATTGTAAGTAACTGTTGCATATGCTGTTGAGCTGAACAAACTAACGAGGTTGGTTTGTGCTTCTGTATTTGCTACTGCAACCCATGCTGATGTGTTTGTATCCCAGTATTCAAGTCTGAAACTGAAATCAGTCAGTGCTTGGATGTTCGTCAAAGCAGTACCACTCCAAGTTGCAAAACTGAATTCCATCTTCTTTAATCCAGTAACAGATGTGAAATCAAATTCAACAAATGAAGTCTTCACAGTTGAGATTGGAGCAAGCACGAGGAATGCGCCCATTGTATCATGAGGAGTAAATGTTGAAACGTTAATCTGTGCTCTGTCTTTAGCGAGAACATACTCAGGACCTGTAGTATTGGTAAATGTAACGTTACCGACAGCATAGCCTGTCTTAGCGACAGTACCAAAGTCAAAGAGTTGTACTAGAGTATCCATTGGTTCAGCTGGAACACCAACAAGAACTTCAAATGTAACTTCCTTAGAAGCTGCACCTAAAGTAACGGTTGCAGTCAATGTAACAGTCACTTGACCAGATACTGGCATTGTAACAACGCCTGCAGCTGTAATCAAGTCTGTATTATTGGATGACCAAACGATGGTTGAACCGTTCGCTCCAGTAGTTGGAAGTGTGAATGTTGTTGCTTCAACAGCAGTTGCTGGAACAGTAAGTGCTGCAGCATCAACATTGACCTTATTTGCTTCTGTGAGTGTAGTTTCAGTCACGATGGTTGTGTCTGTGAAATAGAAGAATGGGTTGTTATTCCATGCAAGAACGTTTGTGATATTCAAAACGTCATTGATTGCGATGTCAGCAAGTACGGCTGCTGCTGCAGTTCCGAGTGCTGTTCTAGAATCCCACTTCATTTGGAAGGTTCTACCTTCAGAAACTTTGCTTAATACCAATGTTACGTTGCCATATTGGTCAACTGTTCTATTGGTAACAAGCAGTTGAGTGATGGAAACGAGTTGTCCTTGATATGGAAGCAGTGCATCTACAGTGAGTTCAAGTGCATCGATATTCATTGGAGTTGGAAGTGTTGCATCGCCAACGAGTTTGATTTCAGTTGGAGCAATCTGGCGTAGACCATTGAATGCGCCTCTTGTACCAGTGACTTCAACTTCTTTACCAATGTTAGCCTTCAAGAATGCAAGAAGAGTCGCATTGGATGTATAAACTGCGATACCGCCTGTTGCATCTTGGATAAAGTATGTTCTGTAGTATTCAGCTGCAGTGACAATACCTTTAGTTCTAATGGCTGTTGTGTTTGCAACTAGAATAACTTCAGCAACTGTTGATAATGGAAGTTCACCGACCTTGATTGTGAATACCTTAGTGTCTGTGACTTCACCCTTCGTAATGGTTGCTGTGAGTGTAACTGTGATCTGTTGACCAGCAGTTGGAGTGACAACACCTGTTGTTGAATTGATCAATGCTTCATCAGAGGATGCCCAAGTAATGGTTGCACCGTATTGTGCTGCAAGCAATTCAAGTGTTGCTGCTGTAGTGACTGTTGCAGGTTGAGTTAAACCTTCTTTAACGGCTGCTACGGCTTCTGTATCATTTGCAAATTGTACTTCGATATCTGTTGTATCACCGAAATAAACTGCATACCATACGTTTCTATCTGTTCTCCATCCATAAAGCAGGATGTTGATGGTAATGGTTTCACCGTCAAGTGCTGATAATGCAACTTTAGATGGGGATTGATAATATATAACGATGGCTGGTGTATTATATTCTGTTGCTTTACCAGAAGCTAAAGTCTTGATGACTTGTGTACCTTCAAATGTGGTATCTACCATGAAAGTATTATATCTTCTGATACCATCAACAACGTCAGCTGTTTCTTGGTTATCAATGACTAATTTACCGGTAACAGAAATGTAGTCATAGACCATTGGATTTGCTCCAGAAGGTGCTGGTTTCGTCGCGATTGCATCGTTGACTGTAGATGCTCTACCGTCGAGTGATGCTGGAGTTGCTGATGATGGTGTAGCTTTCAGTGGACGAGTGACATCATTAGCAAGTTGTGGTGCATTGAAGTAGTATCCAAAGACACCTTCAAGGTCATATGCTTGTCCGATTTGAACACTATTGTAAATAGTTGTTGTGTCAAATACATAAATGACAGTTGTGCCATCTGTAAAGAATGTACCACCTGACATCTTACCAATGACAGTGACGCCTTCGAACTTAACATAAGTGCCTGCTTCAACTGTATAGACTTCAGCAATGGATGCAAGGAGTGTTGATGATTCGTAAGCAAAGACTAGGAAATCTTTTTCCATGGTTTCAGTCACTGAACCCACAGTAATGGATGCTGTCATTGTAACAAGCACGTTTGCTTCACCAGAAGCTGGGCGAGTCACTGTAGCATCAATGCCTAATACGTCTGGATGTGAGGAAGTCCATACAACATTATAAGTTGTATCGCCAACAACGATTGTTGCTGGGAATTCCAACCAAGTTTCAGCACCTGTGATACCTTCGACTGCTGGGAATGTTGTGACAACAGCGAGCACTTCTTGAAGTGTTTCATTGACTGTCTTCGCATTAGCAAGAACGAATGCATAGAATACCTGAGTAACTGATTGTGAGCCAATGGTCAATGTTGCAGTGAGTGTAACTGTCTGATCGCCTACAGCAAATACTGGACGAGTGACCACACCTGCATTGGTGATGATTGTTGGTTCACTGGATGACCAAGAGACTGCTGCGCCACCGATGGTGGTTACAAGGCTCAAATCTGCCATGACTTCATATTCATCATCGCCGATGGTTGTTGCATATTGTGCAACAAGAAGTGCTTTAGCAGCTTCTAGTTGTTCAGCAACTGTGATTTCACGAGCCTTAACAACAATTCTGAATTGGTGAGTAATGGTTTCCCCATCAATCGTGAGTGTTGCTGTCAATGTCACATTGGTGTCATTATCTGGTCTTGTGACAACACCTGCAGCGGTTAAAACTGCTGTGTTGCTGGAAGTCCAGCTGATCGTTGCATCACCAATCGTTGTAATGAGTGTTACATTGGCTGTAACTTCATACTCTTCGTCGCTGAGTGTTTCAGCGTAGTGAGCAACTAATTCGTCTTTTGCTGTAGCCAGTAAATCTTCTGTGGATGTACAAGCTGCAAGAAAGCCGACAAATACTGCCAAGAGTACTACGAGTAGTACGCGTGTCTTCTTCATTTAAATCCTCCTATTTTTATTTTCTATATTTAGAAAACGAATTACCCTAAAATACGTCTAGCTTCTGAAATTGCATATTGTAATGCATTTTCTACAGTATCACCCTCAGTTGGAATGATGATACGCTTGAAAGTAATACCTACACCCTCACGGATGGCAGATGATCCAACGAATGCTGGGTCAAAGAATAGAATCTCTGATTGTGCTGCTGCTGCTTTCGCTGCTTTAGCTCTCATTAAATCTTCACCTTGAAGTGGTGTTGTACCATCTTGTGCGATGCCACTCATCAAGAGTTGATATTGTGGAGTGACATAGACAGAAGATCTTGTAGGTTGATAACCAGTTCTCAGTGCGAAGTCTAATTGAACTTCATTGCTATTCAAATACTTAAGGAATAACCATGATGCTAATTTTTGTTGATCCGTACCGGTTGCAACCAAACTCATGTTTGTACCTTGTTGAATCGCAGTTGCATATTGTGGGAGATCCTTATTATAAGGAATTGGAGCAACATCGAAGTTGAATAGATATTGACCATTGACCATCGCTGGTGTATTGTAATATGCACCACCTGTGGAACCAATCGTCATGAAGGTTTGACCCTTCTTGAAAATATCAGATGCATAATCAGAACCCCAGTTTGCAGGTAATGTGAGTTTATCTCTATGAGTGTTGAAGTAAGTGAGCATTGCTCTAGCTTCTGGTGAGTCATAAAGTGCAACACCTTTACGTTCTGAATCTAAACCTGTATATGCACCACCCCATTGACGAATCAGTGTAATGAATGCATTTTCTTCTGAGTCATAGGAATAAGGAACAAATTGTTCTTTAGCCAGATTCTTTTCTGCTAAAGTCAAGTTCAGTGCTGTACCATATTGATCAATATACGAGTTAGCGACTGCATCAAATTCATTTGAAACTGCGAATAAATCTTGCCAAGTCTTCGGGAATTCAGTGAGTTTACCCGCTGTAATCAATGCATTGACAACATCGCTGTTGTAAATCATGACTTCAGTGGATTTATTGAATGGTAATGAATAGAATTCGCCATCTGTTGTATATTGGCTATTTTCATTACGGTACTTCCATAGAATATCTTCGAACTTATCGTTATCAACTTCTGGGTTAAATCCCCAAACTGGATGGTCAATGTATGGATTTACCGAAATGACAGCGTTGGTTTGAATGTATTCTGCAACATGGTCAGGATAACCTTGAACGATGTTGGGTAGAGTACCACCTTTGATCGCTGCAACTGTATTTTGTCTGAGCATATCGTAGTTATCACCGTTTTTCACGATGTTCACTGTAATGTTTGGATACAGTAACTTGAAGTTATTCGCATATGTCTTTAATGCGCCTTCAATGGTTGAACCGTTAGAATGCCATAACGTCAGAACGATGTCTTCACCTGTAAGTTCTGTTGGAATACTGGTCACTGCAGGTTTAACTGTAAGAGATACCGTCTTGGTTGCTGATGCGCCAAGTTCGTTTTGAACTGTAATCTGGAAACTGAAACGTCCAGCTCTAGTGAGGTTTGGAAGTCCAACGACTTCAATATCTTCTGTCAAATCGAGCGGATTGCCATCCTCATCGATCTCTCTAGTATCAATGGCTTTAACACCTCTGAGTGGATTATAAGTTCTTGATCCAACATAGTATGTTTGAGCTTCTTGAACATAAAGTAATGATACTGTTTGTTCAACAGAGCCTACAATGGTGAGTTGAACAACGACAGATGCACTTTCTCCTTCAGCATCTTCAACATAAACCGTGTAGCTATAGACACCGCCTCTGGAATCTTCTAGCCATGCAGGATTGTACCCAACAAGTTCAATCGCACTTGTTAAATCCTTATCCTGTTCGTCATATGCAGTGATGCCTGCACGTGGATCAAATGTATCACCGAAATCAATGGTGATTTCAGCAACAACACCAGTCAGTGCTGGGGGTGTATTTCTGACTTCAACACAAGCAGTGATGAATAGTACGCTTGTGACTAAAAACAATAATGAGAATATTTTCTTCATCTTTTTCCTCCTTTTTATCCTTTAGTCCCGCTTCTACCGACGCCGGACATAATATATTTTCTGAGTAACAAGAACACAATGATCAGTGGGATGGTAACAATCGCTGATGCTGCAATTTGTAAATTGAACATGACGCGAGGGTTTGTACCACCGGTTGTAAAGTCCGCATCTCTTAAGGCTGCGGAAATCAGCCAGTAGCCTCTACCTTCGTTGACATCACCAACGGATGTGATCAATCTTGGCCAAATGAAGGCATTCCATGAACCGATGACATTTAAAATCGTGATCGTGAAGATGGTAGGTCCTGCAATTGGAATCATGACACGTGCGAGATATTTCAAATCGGATGATCCATCAACCTTAGCTGCTTTATACAATGTATCTGGAATCTGCTTAAATGTCTGTCTTAAGAAGAAGATATAAAATACAGAAGTCAGGAATGGCACAATCATCGCTAAATAATACTGATTGGTTCCTGTGGGTCCACCAATCCAGCCAATACCTGCTTGGCTGACGGTGAGATAGTTGGTTAAGATATAAAGTTCACCAGGAATCATCATTGTCATCAGTAAGACTGAGAATATTGCGTCTCTACCTTTAAACTCAAGTCTTGCGAACGCAAATGCTGCAAGAACGGTTGTGACAAGTGTACCTGCTGTTGCCCATAAACCAACAGTCAGTGTGTTTTTAATATAGATACCAAAGTCAATCTCAGTGACAACATACTTGAAGTTCATCCATTGCATTTCAGAAAGTGCAATGAAGAATCTGGGAGTGTTGGTCAAATTCGATTCATAATAAGTCTTCAGTGCTGTAAGAATCATCCAGTAGAATGGAATGAAGATGAGTAGTGCAACAACCGATAAGAAGAAATAAGAGAAGAATACGCGGATGAATGTTTTCATCGTTTGTTTTCTAATGACTTCTTTCAGTTCACCTTCTGCTTCATCTGGATCCACTGGCTTTTTCTTAAACATGTTGACAAAACCGTGACCAAGCAGTACTGCTGCTTTCTTGAAACCGAACTTTTCGGATTCAAGAAGGATTCTTCGAGATAAATAAATCTTTAGTACTGCACTGATGGGGTTCAGGACTAGTAATGAAATGATGCCACCAGCAAAGAGGTTTCCTGCAACCCATCTGTTATATTCATAATACTCACGATTTTGAGTTTTTCTGAAATTAATGAATAGCAGTGGGAATGTAACGATGATGAACATCGCAAGATAACTCATCCAAGTGTTTAGGATAGGTGTATTGATATTCATACCAAAGATCACATACTCATAAATTGTTTCTACTTCAGGTGGCATGTTTGGAACTTGAATGAATCCAAATAAATATGCGAATAATCCAACATACGCAAGGAAGAATACTAAGTCGATACCGTGAATGATATTTTCAAACTTTTTAATGTGTTTCACTTGTTCTTTGTTCATGATGTCTCCTCCTAGTAGTGAACGCGCTTCTTGCCGATATACATCTGCAAGAGGGTCAGCATCAGAATGATGGCAAACAGGAACAATGATCCTGCGGCTGCAAGTGAAATATTTTCACCGCTATAGATATAGTCATAGATATGGAAGACAATGGTTTTTAAGTTAAAGTTTGCTCCATCAGGAGTAGCACTGTCTCCAAAGATTGCTACGACAGATGAATACGTCTTGAACGCACCAATGATGGATGTGACGACGATGTAGAAAATCATCGGTGAAATCATTGGTACTGTAATGCGTGTGAAGATTCGACGTTTCGGTGTCGCATCGATGGCTGCAGCTTGATAATATTGTTGGTCTATGCCTTGCATACCTGACATGAAGACCATGATTTTGAATGCCATGCCGTCCCAGACGCCAAAGGCAATCAAGACTGTCATCGCTCTCCAGTAAGTTGCACCTCGTTCGATCCAAGAAACCGGATCAATACCGAAGATCATGAAGAATTGGTTGACGATTCCAGATTCACCACTTTTAAACATATACGCAAACACTAAACCGATAGCAAGTGTATTGGTAATATATGGGAGAAAGTAGATGGTTTGGAAGAAACTCTTCAATGGCTTAATCGAATTTAAGGTTGCTGCAACAAACAGTGAAGAAATGATTGAAATCGGAACCGATATAAAGACGATCGCTAAAGTGTTCAGTAGAACGCTTGAGTTTGTGTGACTGGATGGCAAAATGAAATTATCTGCTGAAAGCACTCTGATGAAGTTACCAAAGACTGTATAGCCTGTGATACTTTCAACAAGTCTACCATCGGTGTCTCTAATCAATTGATATCCTTGATAGATCACAAGTCTAAATGCATTTAAGATGGGATAAAACGTAAAGATTGCGAGTAAGATGAGTGCTGGAGCGAGATAAACCCACGCTTTCAGCCCTGTTGGAAGATTCACTTTCAGGTGTAGTTTGGACTTAATCCCTGAAAAGAAGTTTCGAACGCTCCACACCCAAGATTTCAGTGTGGTTTTCATCGTATGACGTCACCACTTTCAATGTCGAACAAGTGAATCTTGCTCGAACGGACGGTCAAACGAATGTGATTTGCAGTGGAATACGTTTCTGAGTCCACAAGTGCACGAATTTGAATGTCACCAATCATGAAACGGATGAGTGTATCTCTGCCTGTGATTTCAACTTCAGGTTTTTCAACAGAAATACCAACTTTTTCATCAATCTTGAAATCTTCAGGTCTGAGTCCGACATCATAAAGACCGTCTTTGGCAACCTTTTCTCCAATCAAAACACCTTGAATGAAGAGTTGATTGGATTTAATTTCACCTCTTAAGACATTAATGGGTGGATTTCCTAAGAATTTTGCAACGAATAGGTTGTGTGGATTGGTATAAACCTTTTGAGGCACATCTTTTTGTTGTTCGACACCGAAGTTCATGACGACGATTTCATCGGAAATACTCATGGCTTCTTCTTGGTCATGGGTTACGAAAATGGTTGTAATCCCTGTTTCTTTTTGAATACGCTTGATTTCTTCTCTGGTTTGAAGGCGAAGTCTCGCATCCAAGTTAGAAAGCGGTTCGTCAAGTAAGAGAACACGTGGTTTTTTCACGAGTGCTCTCGCAATGGCAACACGTTGTTGTTGTCCACCAGAAAGCTGTGCTGGCTTCTTGTCAAGTTGATCTTCAATACCAACCAATTTGGCCATTTCATTGACTCTAGCAACAGCTTCATTGTATTCAATCTTCAGATTTTCAAGCGGAAACATGATGTTTTGACGCACTGTCATGTGTGGATAGAGGGCATAGTTTTGGAAAACAAGACCAATACCTCTTTTGTCAGATGATAGTTTGGTGACATCATCATCACCGAAGAAAATTTTGCCGTGGGTTGGCTTATGCAGGCCTGCTATCATAAATAAAGTGGTTGTTTTACCACATCCCGATGGTCCAAGTAATCCAACCAGTTTGCCTGATGGAATGACTAAATCCATATTGTCTACTGCTCGTGTTTCTCTCCCTGTCTTATCGACAAAGATTTTAGATAAATGCTCAAGTCTTATCTCCATGTGATCTCGATACTCCTTATGTATATTTACTTTTGCAAAAAAAGAAAAGTACTGATGGTTATCCCAAAAGCACCTTATAGGTCTTGTATCAAAAAAACGATTGACGTCGTTTCCGTTTGATTCGTTTGAATAGTATTGTAAATAATAGACATGACTACTCACCTCAACAACTGTATTATATAATAATGCGTCATCAAATACAACAAAATGAGGTAAGTAAAAGAGTTATTTTTACGCAATTATTTCAAACTCTTCGCGTGAAAGCGCTTTTAGGGGTAATTAAATTATAGTATGTTCAAAATGGTTTGTCAATCGAGAAATCATAAATCAGATAAAAGTCGAGTTTAAAACACTTTGTGTTTTACATATGTGTCATAGTTGTCTTTTTATATTCTATATAACATAGTCATTTAATCTGTTCATCTCTACTCGAAAAAAAAGGCCAAGTCGGCCTTTAAAATTCGCAATTCTTTGGTGTTCTTGGGAATGGTAAGACGTCTCTAATATTCTCAACGCCAGTTAGATACATGATCAAACGATCAAAGCCCATACCGAATCCAGAATGGACACATCCGCCATACTTTCTTAAATCAATATACCACTCTAATCCTTCTTTTGGTACATGCATTTCATTCATACGTTTGAGTAAGTAATCAAGGCGTTCTTCTCTTTGTGATCCTCCGACCAATTCTCCTGATCCTGGTGCTAGTAAATCCATTGCTGCAACTGTTTCTTGATCATCATTAAGTCTCATGTAGAACGCTTTAATATCTTTTGGCCAGTTGATGACAAACACTGGAGATTGGAAGTGACGGTCTGTTAAGTATTTTTCATGTTCAGTGTTGATATCTTGACCATGTCTTGGAGTGTTTTCAAACTTGACACCACTCTTGAGGAGAATATCAATAGCTTCTTTGTGAGTGACTCTTGCGAAGGGTTGGTTGAGTACCTTAAGGAGTCGATCTGTCAATCCTTTTTCAACAAACTGATCGAAAAAAACCATTTCTTCAGGTAATTTTTCAAAAACATACTTAATGATGAATTTCACCATGTCTTCCACGACTTGCATGTTCTTTTCCAAGTCTGCAAATGCCATCTCTGGTTCAATCATCCAAAACTCAGATGCATGTCTTAATGTATTTGAGTTTTCAGCTCTGAATGTTGGTCCAAAGGTATACACATTTTTGAATGCGAGCGCATAAGCTTCAGCTTCTAATTGCCCGGTAACTGTCAAATTTGTGCGTTTACCAAAGAAATCTTTCTTGAAATCAATCGATTTATCATCGTTTAAGGGCATTTTATCGAGCGGTAGTGTTGTCACTGCAAACATCTGTCCCGCACCTTCGCCATCGTTTGCTGTGATGATTGGGGTGTGCGTATAAATGAACCCTCTTTGTTGAAAGAATTCATGGACTGCCATCGCTGCAACGCTTCTCATTCTAAAGACTGCATGGAATAAGTTCGTTCTGGCACGTAAATGAGCGACTTCACGTAAAAATTCTCTGGTGTGTCTTTTCGGTTGAATAGGATAATCTTCATCGGAATCTCCAAGCAGTGTGATGATGCTTGCTTTAACCTCAAAAGGTTGTTTCGCTTCTGGGGTCAAAATCAATTCACCTCTCACTTCAACTGAACTTCCTACTCTAATCTTTTGAACATCCTTAAAATTCGTTAATTTTGCTTCTTCATAAACGACTTGAAGTGTTTCAAAAAATGTTCCATCGTGAAAGTTGATGAAGCCAAATTCTTTCTGTGCACGATTATTTCTAACCCAGCCATATAAGACAATTTCCTTGCCTAACTGATCATCAGTTTCTCTGTAAATTTGTTTGACTGTTGTTTCCATAAAAATACCTCTTTCTCGGCTTAATGAAGCCGACATATTCATCAAAAAATAAAACGCCCAAAGATTGCTCTAAGGACGTTGATTTAACGCGGTACCACCTTAGTTCTAGAATAATTTCTAGCCCTCTTAAACTCTTAACGCGAGTACACGGACAGGTCTACTTTCTTAAAGATTTCTGCTGTCTCTCGGAGTGTTACTTAAAGTATATATGACCGGGCTTCCACCATCCCCGGATCGCTTGTCATAGTGATGACTTCAAGTGTGTCTCTTCATCGATTTCTTACTTATTATATACTGATAATCTTTGGTTGTCAATCAATCTTGTTCTTCTGGAACATCGATTTCGATGACATCATCAGAATCAATCATGTCAAATTTTGCTTCTGAAATGTGTTGGAACTTGTTCGATATTTTCACTGATGTTACAGCAACCGCATCCGCATTCTTGGATACACTTTCAATGGATTTCTTGAGTTTTTCCCAACGTTCTGAATATCGTTTGAATTCATCCCCGAGTTTACGCAATTCATCGACGATCACTGCGGCTTGTTTGTCTCGTTCTAGATTCTTAACAACCATCTGAATGAGTGATAACGTGGAAATGAGTGTGGTTGGTGATACGATATAGACCTTATTTTTTTGAGATAAATCGACTAAGTCTTCGTGATGTGCGGTGATTTCAGCAAATATCGCTTCTGCAGGAACAAACATAAATGCTTGATCTCCAGTGACATTCTCGATGATGTATTTCGTTTTGATATCTGTGATGTGTTTCTTGACGTCGTTCTTAAAGTCTTTTTCAGCTTGTTTACGGTCTGCATCCCCAAGTTCTCGATTCATCATACGTTTGTAGTTATCTAGCGGGAACTTAGAATCGATGGCTACCATACCAATCGGTTCTGGTGCATAGATGATGGCATCAGCAATAAATCCATTGGGCATTGTCTTTTGTTTCTCATAGAGTGCTTTATTGTCACCCATGACCGCAGAAAGCAGTGCATAAAGTTGAACTTCACCATAAATCCCTCTTGTTTTTTTATCGGTTAATAGGTCGTTAAGTGATACAACTTCTGTAGAGAGTGCGTCTATTTTCTTTTGCGCTTCATCAATCTTAGCAAGACGTTCAACCACATCTCGGAATGTAATATTGGTTTGGTTAAATCCTTCTCCGAGTTTTTGATCAACTTTGGTATTAATATCTTTGAATTTAGAATCCATAAATGTTAGTACACTATCTTTGAACGTATTCAAGTCACTGACGCTTGTTTTACTGGCATCGTTGATGAGTTTTGACATTTCAAATTTCAGTTCACCATACTCTTTTTGAAAGTATAATTTGAGTTCATTTTCCATCTCTTTATAGTCTTTTTCTGTCTCTATATCTGGTTTTTGTCCCTTTTTCATAGAAATAAGACCATAAACGACAAAAATGATGAGTACACTCAATAATCCAATGATGATATAATCGAACATATTTTCCTCCTATACATCTTCAAGGTAATAGATGTGAAATACATCATCAATGACTTCAACATAGACAGTCATATACGTATCTTTTGAAAGGATGATGTCATTAATGGTTGTGATGAAACGATCATCATTGAGTGCTCTTGAGTAATCGCGTTGCCGTTCTGGTTCAACCAGAGCATCTTGATAAGCTCTTGATACTAAATCCGTACAACCAAACTTATATTTCGTATTAAAGAAATAAGTAAAATTATAGAGCGCTTTATCTACTTTGTCATCAGCATAAGCAACCGCTGCATCAATTTGTTCGGTCGTGACGTCTCTTGCACGAAGGACAAAGAATTCTTTTCGATAATAAGTGCCATATGTTTCAAATGATGGGTCATCGCTCGTTCTAAAGTTTGAATTCATCCAGTAGTTGGATGCTGATCTTGCAACTGTGACACTAAAATCGTGTGGCTCATTACCTGGATGCATGATAATTTCTAATACGGATTCATCGTCATCTGGAAAACCTGTAGCTTCAATAAAACGATTATTTCCGTTATGAATCGCTGCATGTCCTCCAAAATAGAATGAACCAATCTGATGAATCACAGGAATATATGGAAATGGGGTATCTTGTGTCACAAATATATCCCCTTTTTGCCCAAGCAGTCTTCTTGTTGAATCCGTGAATACTGAACGCGTATCTGCCAGTTCATACGATGTTTCACGTGGAACACTATAGTATCTTCTGGTTTGCAAGACGCCTTGATTATATGTAATTTCTGTTTCGTATTCGAACACTGCTCTCGACTTGAAATCATCGACCATACGATTCACTCTGATATTTTCAGTGGTAGCTCCTCCGAGTGAATACAATAAAGCTGACACTATGACAATGAGCGAAATTTTAAGGGTTTTTTTGAGTGTTTTGATTAAATTGAACTTTTTCTTCGTCTTTTTGACCATCTTCACACCTCGTTCGTGACATCATTATACCATTTTTCAATGGTGTCCTCATAGTATTCTAAAAGAAAAAAGTAGTCTACTGACTACCTTTTTGGTTTAATAACAAGTGCTCTTTCTTCGCCTTCACCCTCAGATTCAGTGATGACATCGCGCCATTCAGACAACTTCGTGTGAATGATTCGTCTATCAAAAGCGTTCATTGGGTCCAATTTAACCGCAATTCTCGTCTGTGCGACTTCTTTAGCAGTTTTGGTTGCAAGAATTTCGAGTTGCTTTCTTCTATTTTCGTGATAATTACCAATGTCAAGTGCAACTAAGACATGGTCTTCCACATAAAGGTTCAAATAATTTCTAAGCAAGAATTGTAGTGCAAGTAGTGTTCTACCTTCACGTCCGATCAGAAGTGCGTTTTCATCACTTTCGACATGGAAGTGAATTTCTGCACCATCAGATAGTGTTCTAACTTCCATTCTTGTCTTGATTTCCATCGTTTTCAGGATGTTTTCAAGATAAACCTTACCTTCAAGCGCTAAATTCACATTCGGTGTCGCTTCATAAACGGTTGAAGTACTGAATCCTAACAGATTCTTTTTTTCCTTCAATACTGTTATTTTAATTTTATCGATTTGGATCTTTAACAGTTCAACAGCTTGCTTTTCAGCATCTTGTAATGTTTTTGCTTCAATTTCGACTCTCTTTAACATGTGCAATCACCCCATCAATTGTTTCTGTTTTAGTTGTTCGTGCTTCTTTTCGTTCAGTTTTCTATTTAACAAAGTTTGTCCTAATGAATAGATGTTACCGAAGATCCAATATAGAGCAAGTGCATTGCTTTGATAAGATGCAAATGCCATCATGATGACCATGAAGTAACTGACAAATTTCATTGTCTTTTCAGTCTGTTCAGCCTGAGGATTTGGAACATGTTTTGCAGTGTTTTTTGCATATGCAGGTTTCTTCATCGAGATGTACTGCAAGATATACATACTGATCCCAACCAAAGCTGCTAAAACCATACCGATGATGCCGTCTTGTGTATTGGAAAGGTTGATACCAAAGAAATTGGTATTGGTAATCGAATCAGCATACATACCACCCTGAAGTGTTACACGTCTGACCACACCATACATTGCAATGAAGATTGGCATTTGCAAGAATGGCATGAGACATCCAAAGATGTTGATGCCATGCTTCTTGTAGATTTGCATCATTTCCATTTGCATTTGTTGTTGAGATTGTGGATCCTTGCGTGTTGCATATTTCGCTTGAAGACGTGCCATATCAGGTTGCGCAATGTTCATTTTAATCGACATATCGTTGCTCTTCGCATAAATTGGCCAAGCCAGTGTACGAACAACTATTGTTGTGAATAAAATACCCAGTGCAAATGAATTACCCATGATACTTGCAAAGAAGTTCATGAGGAATGCAACTGGAATGACCAAAATGTAGTCAAAGAATGTTGCATCCGCTGTTGAAATTGGCTTTTCACCACCTGCAACATATACTGTAATATCAATAGGATCAAAACCTGGAGTAGTGAATGTGACAACAAATGATTCTTCGTTGCGATATCCATCTTCTCCGATAGGATCATATGCGTTATCATTAAAAAGTTCAGGATGATCTGCACCATTTCTGATGGTGATATCGCCATCTCTTTGAACGATGTATGCTGTAATACCCGATGGATCAAATGATTCTCCTCTTTGGAATAAGACTGAATCTTTCTCAAATCGGAATGTCACCATCACGATATCATCCGGATTGCCTACCAATACTTCAGGCTTCACATAAATCTGGAATGATGTTGTGATATTATCGACTGCGAATGTATAAGTTCTCACACCATTTGCATCGGTTACCACTGTAGTTGGTAAAGAACCTTCATATTCAACTAAAGTTCCTACACCAGCTTCTGAAATTGTCCAATACGAAAGTCCATCTTCACCTTTGAATAGGATATTATTGGCTTCAGTATGCTCAAATACAAGTTTTTCGCCGATGGGATTATTCACAACGACGAGTTCTGTTGGGTCTTCTTTAGATCCACAGGCCGCCAGGCTGAAGACAAGCAACAGCATCATGACGATAAAAATTAATTTCTTACCCATTGATATTCTCCGTTAGTTTTGATTTTTGGATGAGAAGGGTTAATTTAGCCTTCATTTCCGGATACGACAATGCCCGCACGGAGGGTTTGATGACAATGACGAACAATTTATTTTTAATAAATTGATCCTTAAATTCTGCCACGATCATACGAATTCTCCGTTTGGCCAGATTGCGCTCAACAGCATTTCCGTACTTTTTACCGATCGAGATGGCGAATCTCACGTTTGTCCCCTGCAGGTCGTCTGATTGATAGACTGCAAAACAACTGTCACCTTTCACTTTTTTTAGCTTAAAGATCGCATCGATTTCGCTATTCTTCTTTATGCGATATCTTTTATCCATAGATTTGTCCTAAAAAAAATGGATTACTCAACAATAACATGTGTCATTATTTTAACCGAGTAATCCGAGTGTTTTAAAATAATATTCAATTAGACAGTTAATTCTGCGCGGCCTTTCAATCTGCGACGAGCGAGTGTGCGACGACCACCAGCAGTAGACATTCTTGCTCTGAATCCGTGAGTCTTGACGCGCTTCAGCTTACTTGGTTGATATGTTCTTTTCACAAATAAAACCACCTTTCTTGCGAAACCATGCTTTTTCATTATATATAAAGACCCATTTTTTGTCAACCATAAACTTTACTTTTCCATTAAAAAGCACACGTATACGCGAATGATGATTTTCATGGTGATTTTTCAGTCTATTTTCAGTTAATCATTTTGTAAGAATATGTGGGTAACTTAGCCACAATTTTGTGGGAATGTGGATAAAGGCATAAACTCTAATTTTCGCTTTATAAAGACCAAAAACCACCCTACTTTCCCACATTCTACGCACATTCCCACATACCCTGTCTAAAGTTATCCACAAAAACTGTTGATAAGTTTTCCTATTACTTTTCGTCTTGTGTGTTATCATATTTGCATAAGAATCAAGGGGTACGCACATGAATACTTACGACCTGCTCTGGCAGAAAATTCTTGCTGAGTTAGAGATCATTTTCAACGAAGAAACATACGCTGAACTTTTTGAACCGCTTAAGAGTACTCACAAGTACGCAAACGACCACGTTTATGTTTTGGTCCAAAGCGAATTCATCAAGAATAGAATCAACAGAATGTATCTGACAAAAATCAATGATCTCGCAACAAAATTTAATAAATCACCGATTCGTTTCAAGTTTGTTACACAATCAGAGTTGTTACCAGAAGAAACCCTGGTCAGCCCTGAACGTAACCTGAACTTGAAATATAGACCCGGCAACTTAAATGCAACGTATACCTTTGATAGTTTCGTTGTTGGTAAGTCCAACATGTTTGCATTCAGAATGGCGATGAAAGTTGCAGATCAACCTGGTGCAGTTGCCAATCCTCTCTATATTTTTGGAGACGTAGGACTTGGGAAAACACATTTGATGCAAGCAATTGGTAACTACATTTTAGATCAAGATATAAACCAAAAAGTACTCTACGTCAAAGCTGATGGATTCATTGAAGATTTCGCTAACCTTCTTAAGAAGGAGAAAATGGAAGACTTCAATGCAAAATATAGAGATATCGATGTGCTTTTGGTTGACGACATCCAAATCATGGGTGGCGCAACTAAAACTCAAATGGAATTCTTCAAATTATTCGACTATCTTTACCAACAAAATAAGCAAATCATCATCACATCTGATAAACCAGCTTCTGAATTGAAAAACATTATGACTCGTTTGACATCAAGATTCGAAGTTGGATTGACTGTCGATATTCAAGTGCCAGATTTAGAGCATAGAATTGAGATTTTAAAGCGAAAGTTAGCCTCCGAGTCTTCTGATATTCATGATATTCCAGTTGAAGTATTAGACTTCATCGCATCCTCTTTTGTGACCAACATTAGAGAGCTTGAGGGTGCACTTAAGCGTGTGTTATTCTACTGCTTGACTAACAACCTTGATTTGACTGTCGAAAGCGTCAATGAAGCCCTAGAACCACTCTTGAAAACAAAAAGAAAGAGTGATTCACTCAATGAAAATAACTATGATCGTATCCAATCTGTAGTCAGTGATTTCTATGGAATTACCTTAGAAGATTTGATTGGTAAAAAGAGACATACAAAGTATATTTTACCTAGACATATTGCGATGTATCTCATCAAATCAAGATATAATATTCCATACAAAACAATTGGTAATTTATTTGGTGATCGTGACCATTCTACAGTGCTTGCAGCTTGTGAAAAGATTGAAAATGACATTAAACAAGATCCTGCAATGAAGGTTGCGATTGATACTTTAATCAAAAAGATCGACGCATTTAATAAAAAATAACTGTGTCTTGATTGTTGGAAATATGGTATAATAATAGCGGTATGAAGCCTTTATGGGATTTATCCACAAACCCACAATTGTAACAACAATATTTAAAGATAAATTAAAGAAATAAAAGGAGCCCGCATATGATTTTCAGTGTCGATCGAGACGTCTTATTGAACCAACTGCTGATTATCCAAAAAGGATTACCAGCAAAAACACCACTCCCTATCCTCTATGCTGTCAAGTTTGAGGTCAATGAAGACCACATGCTACTAACATCAAGTAATACAGATGTTGCTATTCAGGTACTCATCGACGACCATTCGTTGGCAATTAAAGAACCTGGTAAAGTTGCAATACCTGGTAAATATTTGATTGAAATTATCCGTAAAGTCACTTCTCATAGAATTGAGTTTGCTTTGATTGAAGATAAATTAATTGTAATTAAAGCTGATCGTTCAGAATTTAAACTTAGATTAATGGATGTTGAAGATTATCCTGAAATTGATTTCCTTGATTTAGATGATCCTATTGTGTTAGATAGCCAATTGATTAAATCTATCATCAAAGAAACAAATTTTGCGACTGCAACTTCTGAAAAAAGACCGATTTTAACAGGTGTGAATTTTAAATATTTGGATAACCATCTTTATTGTGTCGCAACCGATAGCTACAGATTATCTCAAAAGAATGTCAAACTAAGAACACACAGTAAGACTTTCGATATTGTGATTCCTAATAAGAGCCTTGAAGAATTAAGTAAGATATTAGATGGATTCAATGATGATGTTGAACTCTTCATCAATCCAAACAAAGTGTTGTTTAAAATGAATAAAATTTTATTCCAGACACGCTTACTTGAAGGCACCTATCCAGACACTTTAAGAATTATTCCAACAGAATTTCCAGTCATCATTCCGTTTAATAAAGAAGAATTGCTCGCTGCAGTTGAACGTGTTTCTTTATTATCACCAAGAGATCGTGAAACCAACTACAACATCATCAAACTCAGTTTACGTCAAGACAAGATCGTTGAGATCAGTTCTACAAACAATGAAGTTGGTGATGCAAATGAAGAAATCATCCCCTCCTCTGATGTTTTAGGACCTGTCATTAAGATTGCATTCTCTTCAAGATATTTGGTTGAAGCGTTGAAATCGTTTGGTTCAAGTGAAGTCTTACTTCAGTTTGCTGGTGAAGTGAAACCCTTCGTCATTAAAGGAAATTTAGATGCTGATTTACTCCATCTGATTTTACCGGTACGTATTGACTAATCATTCCAAAAAGCCTTAATTTCAAACCTAAGGCTTTTTTTTATACCCATTCACACCTATGACTTTATATCGAAAAAAAAGTTAAAAAAGGGTGTGTTTTTGCTTATATTATGTTATAATATAAAAGGAAGCAGAGGGTTATTCAGTGAAAAAGTTTAAAATTACAACAGAGTTTATCACGCTAGGGCAACTGCTCAAAGCTACGGACATCATTGGCTCCGGTGGAGAAGCTAAGTTTTTTTTATTAAGTCATGACGTATTAGTCAATGGCGAGCGTCGCACTGAACGAGGAAAAAAACTCTATCACGGCGATCATGTTTCGTATGAGAAACAGGAAATTTACATCATCCATGATCCGAAAACTGAGTCTTAGGAATTTTAGAAATCACGCATTACTTGAGTTAAAATTCGATCAACCCTTTGCATATATCCATGGTGCTAATGGCAGCGGTAAAACAAGCATTTTAGAAAGTATTTACTTCATGGCAACCACAAAATCTCATCGTACCAGCGAAGAAAAAGAACTCATTAAGCAAAATGAACCGTTTGCACAAATCAAACTACTCTCTGATGATGATCGCTACGAAATCGTGTTATCGAAAACAGGCAAACACGCCTCAATCAATGGTGTCGAAAAAAGAAAACTTTCAGACTACATCGGACATCTACGTGTTGTAATGTTCGCACCAGAAGATTTAGATCTCATCAAAGGTTCACCTCAAGACAGACGACAATTCTTAGATCTCGAATGGATGCAACTGAATAAAACATATTTGCGTCAATTGAATACGTATAAAAACATTTTGAAACAACGCAATAGTTTACTAAAAAAAATTACAGTGGATGATGATTACACATTCTTAAATATTTTAGGTGATCAGCTTTATGATTCAGCATCTGAGATCATCAGTGAGCGCAGAGAATTCATCAACGCATTAAATGAGTATTTAAAAGTTGTGTATGCAAGATTCTCGACGCATCAAGTCAGTATCATCTATCACCCTGACCAAGATGAAAAAGGACTCAAGCAATACTTATCCAAGCAACAAAAGCACGATATTTTGTACCAGTCAACAGGTGCGGGACCCCACAGAGATGATTTTTCAGTTGATTTCAACGGTTTTGATGCAAAGAGTTATGCATCTCAGGGTGAGCAGCGATTAATCGTTGTAGCACTCAAATTAGCGCTTTTAAGACTGATTGAAGCGAAGACTGGAAAACAAGTCGTCCTTTTGCTTGATGATGTCTTAAGCGAATTGGATCAGGAAAAACAAAACATCTTTTTAGAACAACTACCCAAAGAACATCAAATCATCATGAATAGTGCATTGCCAATTGAAGGTAAGCATATCCAGATGATCCACTTGAAAAAGGAGTGACACCATGTCAAATTATGATGCATCGAATATTCAAATCCTAGAAGGTTTAGAGGCGGTTAGAAAACGCCCTGGTATGTACATTGGTAGTACAGGAGCCAGGGGGTTACATCACCTTGTATGGGAAATCGTTGACAACTCAATCGATGAAGCGCTTGGCGGTTATGCAACTGTCATTCATTTAGAGTTGCTCAAAGGAGAAATCGTGAGAGTCACTGATGACGGACGCGGTATTCCTGTCGATTTGCATCCTAAAACCAATAGACCTGCGGTTGAAACGATTTTGACAACATTGCACTCAGGTGGTAAGTTTGATGGACAATCCTATAAAGTATCCGGTGGTCTTCATGGCGTCGGTGCTTCTGTCGTTAACGCACTATCTGAATGGTATTTGGTTGAAATTCATAGAAACAATAAACGCTATCAACAACGTTATGAACGTGGAGTGCCTGTCACTGATGTTGAAGTGATTGGAGAATCTGTCCATACAGGTACAGTTGTGACATTCCAAGCGGATCATCTCGTGTTTACTGAAACAGTGATTTATGATTATGAAATCTTACGCAATAGAATTCAACAGCTTGCCTTTTTGAATAAAGGTATTAAGATCACCATCAGTGATTTCAGAGGTGATGTACCGATTGAAAACACATACCATTATGAAGGTGGTATTGTTGAGTATGTCAGTTTCTTGAATTCAGGAAAAGGCAAAGTCAATCACGACATCTTATACATCGATAAAGAAGTTGATGGGATTACTTTGGATATTGCACTTCAGTACAATGATTCTTATGCAACCAACTTATACTCATTTGCCAATAATATCCCCACGCATGAAGGGGGTATGCATGAAGATGGATTCAAACTGGCATTGACACGTGTTTTAAACAAGTATGCTTCAGAAAATGGCATGCTCAAAAAAGATGATTCTTTCTTGGGTGAAGATACTAGAGAAGGATTGACCACGATCGTATCGATTAAACATCCGAATCCACAGTTTGAAGGTCAGACCAAAACCAAACTTGGAAATCCAGAAGTTAGACAAATCACAAGCCAAATCTTTGGAGATGGTTTAGAACGTTATTTACAGGAAAACCCGAATGACGCTAAAGCCATCATTGAAAAATGTCTCATGGCGTCACGTGCACGCATCGCAGCGAAGAAGGCTAGAGAAGCAACACGCAGAAAATCACCACTGGATGCATTGGGGTTTGCTTCTAAGCTTGCGGATTGCAGAAGTAAAGATCCTGCTGTATCTGAAATTTATATCGTCGAAGGTGACTCTGCAGGTGGATCTGCTAAACAAGGTAGAGAGTCAGAATATCAAGCAATTCTACCGCTCCGCGGGAAAGTACTGAACGTCGAAAAAGCACGTTTAGACAAAATTTTAAACAATAAAGAAATCTTATCGCTCATCCAAGCATTAGGTACAGGTATTGGTGAAGAATTCGATGCCAAAAATGCAAGATATCACAAAGTGGTCATCATGACCGATGCCGATATTGATGGCGCACACATTAGAACACTTCTACTCACTTTCTTCTTCAGATACATGAAACCTTTGATTGACTTAGGTTATGTATTCATTGCTCAACCACCGCTATATAAAGTTCAAGCGGGTAAGAAAGTGGAATACGTGTATTCCGATGAAGGCTTACAAAGAGCGCTTGAAGAAATGGGTGGACGCCCTAATATTCAACGATACAAAGGTCTTGGGGAAATGAATCCTGAACAATTATGGGAAACAACCATGGATCCAGAAAATAGAACATTACTTCAAGTATCATTGAAAGATGCTATGGATGCCGATCAAGTGTTTTCGATGCTGATGGGCGAAGAAGTTGAACCCAGAAAACTATTCATCCAAGAAAACGCGATTTATGCGGACAATATTGACGCATAGGAAGGAGATATCACATGGAAAATAACATCAACTCAACCAACATTTCTTCAAAAACCACCGAAGGATATGTGAAAGAAATCAATATCTCCTCAGAAATGAAAACGTCATTTCTGAACTACGCAATGAGTGTCATCGTGAGCCGTGCATTACCCGATATCCGCGATGGACTGAAACCAGTTCAACGAAGAATTTTGTATGCTATGAACGATCTTGGTATGTCAGGAGACAAACCTCACAAGAAATCTGCGAGAATCGTCGGGGAAGTCATTGGTAAGTATCATCCTCATGGTGATTCATCGGTTTATGATGCAATGGTTAGAATGGCACAACCATTCTCTTACCGTATGCCATTAATTGATGGACACGGAAACTTCGGTTCTGTCGATGGCGATGGTGCAGCAGCAATGCGTTACACGGAAGCTAGAATGTCAAAGATTGCTGGAGAACTCGTCAGAGATCTCGAAAAAAATACAGTGGATTTTGTCGATAACTACGACGGATCTGAACATGAACCTTCAGTATTACCTGCAAGATATCCAAATTTACTTGTCAATGGATCAACAGGGATTGCAGTCGGTATGGCCACAAACATTCCACCTCATAATTTAGGTGAAGTGATTGACGGCTTACTCGCTTTCATGGAGAATGAAGCAATGACATCCACTGAATTGATGGAGTATATCAAAGGTCCTGACTTTCCAACAGGAGGTCAGATTCTCGGATTAACCGGATTAAGACAAGCCTATGAAACCGGTAAAGGCATCATCGCTGTTCGTGCGACTGCTGAAATTGTCACACAAAAAAATAGAAATTCAATCATCGTCACAGCAATCCCTTATCAAGTCAACAAAACGACATTGATTGAAAGAATTGCTGAAATTGCAAAAGAAAAAATCGTGGAAGGCATCACGGACTTGCGTGATGAATCCAACCGCAAAGGCATGAGAATCGTCATTGAATTGAGAAGAGACGTGAACCCTCATGTCATGTTGAATAACCTGTATAAGTTCACTCAACTGCAGCAATCATTTGGCATTAACATGATTGCACTGGTGAAGGGTCAACCACAAATGGTCACACTTCGTGATATGCTTAAGTATTATTTGGAGCATCAAATCGAAGTCATTCAAAGAAGAACTGTTTATGATCTTGAAAAAGCTGAAGCTAGACAACATATTTTAGATGGACTTGTAATTGCACTGCATGACATCGATCATGCCATTGAAATCATTAAAGCGTCTAAGACTGGTGATGAAGCCAAAGAAGCTTTAATCGAAACATACAAGTTAACAGATATTCAAGCACGTGCCATTTTGGACATGAGATTACAGCGTTTGACTGGCCTTGAAATTGAAAAAATCGAGACCGAATTGGCAGAATTGATCGTGAAGATTGCTGACTTTAAAGAAATCATCGTTTCTCATGACCGCAAGATTGGGATCATTAAAGATGAACTCGCTGAAATCAGAGCCGCATACAATGAACCAAGACTATCAGAAATCAATCTTCATGAAGACTTATCCATCGAAAATGAAGACTTGATTCCAGTTGAAGATGTAATCATTACAGTGACCAACAACGGTTATATCAAGCGGATGAATGTTGACCACTATAAGACACAAAATCGTGGTGGTGTTGGCATGTCTGGCATCAAGGTTCATGAAGACGATTATGTCGAACATATTTTGATGACATCGACGCATGACTTTCACTTATTCTTCACCAATAAAGGTCGAGTGTATAAGATCAAAGGTTATCAGATTCCTGCAGGATCAAGACAATCTAAAGGACTACCGATTGTGAATCTTCTGGACTTTGATAAAGATGAAAGACTTGCTTCATTTACAGCCGTTAAAAACTTTGAAACAGATAAAGAACATCTAACGTTTGTTACCAAGAAAGGTATCATCAAGAGAACACTCGTTAGCGAATATCAAAACATCAGAACCAACGGTATTAACGCCATTAACTTAAGAGAAGATGATGAATTGCTCACGGTTGCATTAACGGATGGAACCAAAGAAATCATTCTTGGTGCATCGAACGGTAAAGCTATTCGCTTCGATGAAAATGATGCGAGAGCCATGGGCAGAACGACATCAGGGGTCCGCGGTATGAGCATCGGTCCTAACGATGAAGTGGTTGGAGTTGCAATCGTTGATAATGACCAACAAGAAATCCTTGTAATTACCGAAAACGGCTTTGGTAAGCGAACAATCGTTGAAGAATACCGTAAACAGATTCGTGGTGGCAAGGGTGTTAAAACACTGAATGTGACTGTGAAAAACGGACGTTTGTCCACACTGAGAACTGTATCTGATGATCAAGACTTGATTGTCGTATCTGATAAAGGGGTCGTCATACGTACACACGTTGATCAGATCTCACAGACCAAACGTGCAACACAAGGTGTGAGAATCATTAGACTCAGACCAGATCATAAAGTATCCACAATCGCACTGGTTCCAAGACAAGAAGAAATTGAAGAAGAGATGATGGATGCTGTTCAATTCATTCAAGAAACCATCCAAGTTGGAGCCACCAGAAAAGTGGTTGAAGCTGCAGTGATGGCACCTGAAGAAATTGAAGAGGAAGATAATCAAGAAGTCATTACAACCGACAGTTTGTTCGATACAAAGTCATAGATTCTAATCATTGAAGAGGACATGTGAAAACATGTTCTTTTTTTATTTTCTTGAGTAAAAACGGTTTCACTCATTTTACACTTCACATTCAATGTTTTCTATGTTACAATACATGCAATTCAATCAGAATTTGTACTATCAAGAAGACGGGAGAGATATAGCTCTGTGAACGTCTACCAACCAGTCATAAGACAAGGTGGTAATGCTATAAGCGATGGGTTTACCAATGTTATTCCTATCGCATACGATGGGAAATTTTATTTTTTATAGGAGACTACATGATCCAATTACAGTCAATTGATAAGACGTATACTTCCAAAAAAACTACATTTCATGCACTAAACAACATCAATTTATCCATCCACGATGGTGAGATTTTAGGCATTGTTGGGTACTCCGGTGCTGGGAAAAGTACATTACTTCGAATCATCAATGGACTCATCTTGCCAGAACATGGACAAGTGATCGTTGATTCAGTGGACACAAACCAATTATCACTCGGGGACATGCGTCGAATGCGTCAGAGCATGGGCATGATTTTTCAGCATTTCAATCTCATCTTTTCCATGACCGTCAAATCGAATATCATGCTTGCGCTATCGATCGCAAACTATCCAAAAGACTTACGAGAAAAGAGCATATTTGAGTTGCTTGATTTGGTTGGTTTAACAGGAAAAGAGAATCGTTACCCAGTTGAACTTTCTGGAGGAGAAAGACAACGACTGGGCATTGCCCGTGCTCTATCGAATCATCCGAAATATTTGCTTTGCGATGAAGCTACTTCTGCTTTGGACCAAAAGACTGCACAAGATATCATCAAACTCTTGAAACAAATCCAAGAAAAAACCAAGATTACGATCATATTCATCAGTCATCAAATTGAAATTGTTAAAGACCTATGCACTCGAGTTGTCGTGATGGATCAAGGATGTATCATCGAAGATCAAAGCGTCAAAGCATTGTTCACACATCCAATCTCTTCAATCACCAAATCATTGATTAGATCACTCGTATATGAACCTAAGGATATATCCAAGGAAATCTATGAATTGATTTATGATCATAAGAATTCTGATTCGATGACATTATCTGACATGATTAAAATTTATCAAGTCGATGTCAATATCATGTTTGCAAAAACACTTGAATTGAAAGATGAAGTGATTGGTTATCTCTATCTTCAAATTGAAGGAGCAAACAAGGAACAAGCCCTTGCATTCTTAAGAGATGCGCACGTGGAGGTGAATCGTTATGTTTGATGAAAGAAACCTCCAATTATTCATCAGAGCACTAGAAGAAACACTTTTTCTAGTTTTTGGAACAGGATTATTTGTTTTATTCATTGGTCTAGCCATCGGCTTCTTATTGTTTGCATCTGAACCTGGTTCATTGTTCAAAGACCGCCTTTGGGTCAAAGTATTTCACCGCATTTTAGCCTCAATCAACGACATCGCTCGTTCGATTCCATTCATCATCTTACTCATCTTACTGATTCCATTCACTAGAGCCATTGTTGGAACCATGCTTGGCGCTAAAGCTGCGTTACCCGCACTGATTATCAGTGCATCTCCTTTTTTTGCTAGAGTTGTCCACATGGCATTAAGAGATGTTTCAAAAGATACGATTGAAGCACTAGAATCTATGGGAGCATCATTTCTAACCACAGTGAAAGTCATCTTTAAAGAAGCATTAAGCACGCTTGTCTCAGGCTTGACCTTAACACTCGTCACATTAGTCGGATTTATGTCTGCAGCAGCAGTCATTGGTGCTGGAGGACTTGCTTACTTAGCTTATGAGTATGGCAAGTTTGGTAATAATTATCCACTCATGTATGTATCAATATTCACCATACTATTTATTGTTTTCATCATTCAAATCACAGGCGATTTCATCGCCAGAAAACTGGATCATCGATCCAAATCAAAAGGAGCTTAACTCATGAAAAAAATCATTTACATCATTACACTCATTTTATCGGTATTCACACTATCCGCATGTAATAACTCAAATGAAACGACCATCTCTGTAATTGCAACTTCAATTCCACACGCTGAAATCCTTGAATATGCTCGCCCTTATTTAGAAGACAAAGGATTTGATTTAGACATCATCATCACATCAGATTACTACTTCCCCAATCCAGCGGTTGCTGCAGGTGATGCAGATGCAAACTTCTTCCAACATGTTCCGTTTTTATCGAAATACAATACAGAAAACCCCAATGCACCACTTGAAATTGCAGCGTATGTTCACATTGAGCCCATTGGACTATACAGCAAGACTATCACTTCTTTAGAAGCAATCCCACAAGGTGCAACCATTTTGCTATCGAATTCAGTATCAGATCACGGACGTGCTTTAAATCTATTAAGTTCAGCAGGATTGATTACACTTTCATCAACATTTGACATTTTATCAACAACGTTAAACTTCAGTGAAGTCATCACATCAAACCCAAAACAACTCATCTTCCGTACAGATGTAGCCCCAGATTTCTTGATCTCTGCGTATAACAGTAATGAAGCTGATCTCTACATCATCAACTCGAACTATGCACTTGAAGGTGGATTAAATCCAGTTGAAGATTCGATTTTCATTGAGTCCACTGAAAATAATCCTTATGTCAACATCGTTGCTGCACTCGAATCCAACCTCAATTCAGATAAAATCAAAGTACTCATTGAAGTCTTGTCATTACCAGCAATCAGAACATTCATTGAATCTCGGTATCAAGGTTCAGTCATTCCAGCATAAACAACGCATAGTTTCACACAATCAAATACCATCCAGTCTTCTGGGTGGTTTTTTGATGCATGTGAAATGAAATGAGTTATAATAACACATAGATATGATGAAAGGGGGAATCACGTGAAAAAATACAATCAATGGTCTGTCTATTTCTTATTCATAGGACTTTTCTTCATTCTGAATATTCTAAATACCTACACGCTAACAGCATCTATCCTAAATCGATACATTGCACCATTTACACATACGTTTTTAGGTGAAATCAATGCGTTTCTTGGAAATTTCTCGGTTTTATTCTTGATCATGACGGTTGCATACATGTTCATCAAGAAAGCCAAATCACGCATGATTTTTTTGATTGCCCTCACATTTTTCCTAAATTTCTTCATCTTTGCAATGGGAGTCTTTAACATGTTTTTTGGAACATCGTTCTCAATTCCCGCAAGTACCATTTTCAAAAATCCGGCGGACGGCTTCGCCTTAGGTACATTCTTTAATGCACTATTGGAACTCATTACCTATTGGCGCATCGTTGTTTTCATCCCGTTTATTGTCTTACTTGTCATTTACCAATTATCAGATCGTAAACAATTATCGACGATGTTTTTAAAAATCACAGTTCAGAAGACGTTATCATCTGTGCTACTTGTTTCTGTGACATTTTTTACAGCCATTATGTCTTACTATCAACAATTTCAAGCTGTGCTACCCATCAACGCAGTCAAAAGCACATTCGCCATTCAAAATCTCGGTGTCTATCCCTATTATGTTGGCGAATTTTTCGGAAAACCCTTTGATTTAGATTTACAAAGATTTTTAGATTTAGAAGAAGAAACAAAAATTGCTGAGGCTTATCAATTCTATAATAAAAACCAAGAGTCGTATACCAACTACTTTGATGGACAACTCTATTCCAATCGATTACTGCTAACAAATTCAGTGAGCAATCTCATCGTTGATCCATCCATTCGTGATGGCAATAACCTCCATGGAATACTCAAGGATCGCAATCTTGTTCTCATTCATTTAGAGTCCATGAATCAATTTTTACTGGAGCATGCATCGATTTCAGAACGATTTGTTTTCTTGAATCGATTGTTGGAACAATCTTTTGTATTCAATAATTTCTATAATAATGTTGGAATGGGCGTTAGTTCAGATGGTGAACTTGCTGTGATGACTGGTCTCTATCCAATGGGCGACCGAACACTTTATTGGGAATATAATTCAATTGATTATGAACTTGAATCAATACCGATGTTTTTCAATGAACTAGGATATTACACTGAAGCGATTCATGGTGATAAAGAGACGTTTTACAATAGAGACAAGGTATATCCAGAACTATATGGGTTTGATCATTTCCATGCACTAGAAGATTTTATTGAAGAGGGATATGATGTTGAATCCGGTTATATGTATGATACTGTCAATCAGAAAGTGCATCATAGCCCATGGATTTCTGATTATCATCTGGCTGATTTCACATACAGTGTTGGTTCACAAATGCTTGCACAGTCCAATCCATTCATGCTCTTCCCGGTGACCATGATGCCACATACACCCTATGATTTTGATCCAAACGGGATAAGAGATAATTTGTATCCACAATATGAAAATTTGATTTCCAGAATTACGATGAAATACATCAGTTATGTGGATTATATTGATGATGTCATCAAGCGATTTTTCATATCAGAAACCGGTGAAGATCATACACTTGATCACACAGTTTATGTCTTTTATAGTGATCATGGTTCAGGACTTAAAAATGGGGATTTAGACATTTTAATGAATGATACATTATCAGTCATTGAGACTCGAAAAATTCTACAAAAAGTTCCAGCATGGATCTATGTCCCTGGTGATGAGATGGTGGATTATGGTGACTATAGCATTCGTAAAGGTTTACTGGTTGGAGAACAAAACTTGGTCAGAAGTCAAGTCGACTTATTCAGAACGATTATAGAACTTTTTGATTTGCCGATTGACAATTCGCCATACTATGGCGTACATGGATTATCGAAGGAACCAACGTTTGCACTCGACAATAGATTGATGGATGTTGTGATGGATGATTACATCTACTCAATGAAGAGTCCAGATACCATTTATCCGCTTCATGAAGAGGTTTCCGATCTTACCTTTGAGTACATCAAACGATTTAAAATGCTTTCAGATATCATTGTAACAAGTGCCAATATGCAAGAAACTATTCGCGATGCCGTCAGAGGTCGATATGGTTCTTAAACTCATTTCAAAGATTGATAAGATTTATTTTGCAAGTGGTCTATATGTACTGGTTTCCATCATTTTGGGTGCGTATCTGCTCAATGGTTTAGTGCTCTTTTTAGGATGGAACATGATCCTAGCAACTGTTGTTTTCTTTCTTTCGAGATTATTGATCTATCTTGATCAACGACAAAATCATGGCATTCTTTTATTCATGATATTTGGGTTGTGGATACCTTTTTTCCCGAATTCATTCTACATTTTGACTGACTTCATTCATTTGGAAGTCTATGATTTTTTCATCGATTACCCAAGTATTTATACATTAAAAATTGATGATTGGCTAGTGATGGCACACATCACCATTGGGGCATTGATTGCACTCAAATTGGGGCTATCATCGATAACACTTTTAGAAGAACATTTCCTTGAAAAACTCAAGCTTAGACCGTATAAAATCCTCATTTTGACCGCACTCTTTCTTGTATCATCCGTAGGTATTTACATCGGAAGATTCTTAAGATTCAACTCTTGGGACATTTTAAGATTGTTTCAAATTGTTCATGAATTGTTTGAAGAATGGCAATTCATGATGGGTTTCATTTTGGTTTTTACAGTCATCCACTGGGTTTCCTATCTTTTGTTTGCTAATCGAACAAATAATGTCGTATAATAGAACTATAATAAAGTTTTTATAGGAGGTTCACATGCGTGTTTTAGTCGTTGGTGGTGCGGGGTACATTGGTTCTCACACTGTTTATGAATTGATTAAAGATGGACAGGAAGTCATCATTCTAGACAACCTATCTTCAGGATATATGGATCTCGTTCATCCAAAAGCCGAATTTTATCAAGGCGATATTCGAATCAAATCCGATGTTGAATCTGTTTTTAAGCAAGAAAAAATTGATGTTGTTATGCATTTTGCAGCTAAGATTGTCGTACCCGAATCCGTGAAGGAACCCCTTGAGTATTATTACAATAATGTTGAAGGCGTTCGTGTACTGCTTGAAACCATGAAAGATTTCAACGTTAAAAAACTCGTCTTCTCATCAACCGCTGCAGTGTATGGTGAAGCATCTGGAATTTGTCAAGAAGACATGATCACTAAACCTATCAACCCATACGGAGAAACCAAATTAGCATGTGAAAAAATGATTCAATGGGTTGCGAATGCACACGATTTCAAATATGTCATTTTTAGATATTTCAATGTTGCTGGAGCCGATGTGTCACTCAAGATTGGTTTGATGAAAGATCAATTGACACATTTGATTCCTGTAGCGATTCAAGGAATCATTGGTTTAAGAGATCACTTAACCATTTACGGCAATGATTATCCAACCAAGGACGGCACTTGCATCAGAGATTACATACACGTGAGTGATTTGGCATATGCCCATGTTTTAGGAGCACACTACTTAATGGGTGGTGGCAATAGTGAAACCATGAATCTTGGATCCAATAGCGGATACACAGTCTTAGAAGTTGCCAAAGCTGTAAATAGTATCGCACCACTTAAAGTTGTGATTGGTGAAAGAAGAGATGGCGATCCAGCAGAACTGATTGCATCCAATGATAAAGCTAAACGTATTTTGAAGTGGGTACCCAAATTCAATTTAGAAGATATTGTGCGTTCCGATTACAATTATCGTAAGAAAATTTCAAACAAATAAAAAAATAGTCTGACCTCGCCGGTCAGACTTTTTCATAATGAATCGTATGCAATAGCAGCAAAGATTAATGCTGCGATACCGTAAGACCAGTTTTTTCCTCTTGGAATCCACTTATATCCCAAATAAGGAAATAGTGGCATTGGAATGGTTGGTCCACTCACTTCTGGCATATATAAATGCCCGTTTTCACTTTGGATGGCATCAACAACAGCAATGAATGCTTTTTTACCAGCTGTAAGATATGTTTCATCCAATAATCCCATTTGATAACCTTTGATGAAACCAGATGCAATGAGCGCTGTCATCGAAAGTTCACGGTATGTTTTACCCACTTTATTGATGACTGTCTCAAAGGTTCCATCAGTTCTCTGATATGGAAGTACAGCTTTACACGTTTCTTTAAAAATCTGTTTGATATTCTCTTTTTCAGGGTGATCTCCGATATGCTCCAAGATCATCGGTAGTGAAGCTACAACCCAACCGTTACCTCGCCCCCAGTAAATCTTTCTTTTGGGATAATGCATTTTCCACTTCACCCAATATGAGTGATACCACAAATGATCCACAGGATCTTGCATATATTTAGACATCACTCTCGGTTGTCTTGCTGCAATGTCCATCATGGTTTGATCTCCAGTATCTCTTGCATAGAGCGAAGGGAAGACCGAAAACATCATCAAACTATCGACCCAAATGGATTTAGGATACAGTTTACCCTCAGGAGAATTACCAAGATGATTGACAGAATCTTCAATCAGTCTAGGTTCGTGTTGAATATAATGAAGTACACGATCCGTGAGTTTCTGATAGTCTAAATTACCTGTTTTTTGATACATCATATAAGTAATTAAACCTGGTGCAGAAGTATCGCTTTGATCAACTCGGGGTGGATTTTCAACATAGTAGTCACAATACCCTTTTAGGAATGTTGTATATCGATCAGACTTTAGATGGATATCTAGTTTTGCAAGTGCATAACCCAGTAGGGCTTCGCCCCACATCCATTTCATCTTAGGTGCCCAAGTATTTGTAATATCATCTGCAAGTTCAATGACTTTTTTAACATATTGATCAGACATTTTGATGCTCCAATCTCTTGATATTTTTGAAATCCAATAATAATGAATGACCTTGATGTGTGATGGTTAATGAATCCGGTTTTCTCATACTTTGAATATAGGGTGTTTCATATCGATTATGATCTGTATTCACAAGTTTCCCATCAACCCATAACCCACGATTGAAACGCATCACATAGATTTCTTCACAATATAGTCTCATGTGATGTTTTTTGGTTTCAAGTGTTGTTTTCTTAACCTTATCCATGAAGTCTTCAAATGTACCGTCTTTAGAAACACTACCCATGATGACAACAAATCCTGAATGTTTTCCGCGAATAATCAATTCGATGGGTGAAAATTGTTCAATCAAATGTGTTGTCTTGATGGCAATATATCCAGAACCTGATTGACCAAATGCGTGATTTAAATCAATTTGATATCGATCCATCTGGTCTATTGGAAAGTGGATATGGATGAAATCTTGTCGCTTGCGCTCCAGATAACCTTTTCTTCTTGTCAAATCATAGATGACAAATAACTTATTTTCATGTTGGATAGCATCTGGATTGATACCATTACCAACCCAATAAGCAGGTGAAAAATTACGCGCAGCATCATCAAACATCGGTGATCCTGGATGAGTGGAAAAGATGCTGACTTGTTTTGGTAGTGTTGCTTGCCAGATGTGTTGCTGATCACCAAAGAACTTTGGATGATGGTGTTGAGCAGTCGATAGCATGTAATCTTTAGTCTTATAGGTATATGTGTTTGCTCGTTCAATGGCAACACCTTGAGTGGCAGGATTCAATAGTTTGACAACAAGAGGAAGTAAACCTAATCTTCTCAGTATTGGAATATTGACTTGTTCTAAATCTCTTAGAAAGTTATTTTCTTTTAAGTTCCAGGCATTGAACATATCCATGGTCATGTTGATGGACTCAACATTTGTGAATGCTTCCATGGACCATAGAAACATTCCTCTTTCCAAGAAGTCATGCTTGGGCATCTCTTTTTTAACCTCTTTTAAATCAAGACCCATTGAATCTTTGATGATCGATATCTTCGAATCTCTAGATATCTTTTGAATGACTTCAGGGACTTTGTAGTTCTTGCAAAGCAGATATAAAGAAGAGAGTCTAGTGTAGTCATATGTCCTTTTTTGAATACCAAATGCATGAGCAAGAATGTCATTCACATCGGCGTGTTCTGGATTTCTTTTCTGTTCTTCATAGCATCTGCCTGAGGTTGCTACAAAATATCCTTCATAGGAATGCATCGCCATATCGAGGAATAATAGATCCAAAATCATCTTCGATTTTTCAATCATTTCAACATCATTAGCATGATCAACAAGGACACATAAAGGTGCGATATCCTCTTCATAATACGTATTGGAATGCCATTCTGTAAAACCGTAGATAAAGCGATGATGAAGCCATTGCAGGATCTTTTTCTTTGAATCAATCATATGTAAAGAACCAAGTCTTTGATCATTTGTAAACACAGATTCAGGAAATAGTTTTCCCGCTAAGTATTCACATGCAGCAAACAGTAACTGATGATTTTCAGACCAATAACACATGCCGTCAGAACCAGGCTCTGACATGGCATATTTAAAATTCAAGATAGCATCCTGAATTTTTTCGATCGTTGTTTTAGAGAGTAAATCACGATAACTATAAAATACCTTAATGAGTACAATCATTCTAAAATCAGCACAGTCATGTCTTGCATTGACGAAATCAACAAGTTCTAAAAGATGTGTCTCATCAATGGTTTTACCTTGAGATAAAAGGATGATTTCTTTGAATGATTTGGTATTCATTTTAATCTTCATTCCAACATCAGCGATTGAAGCCATATGAACCTCCTAAAACAAAACTTTAGTCAATTCAACGTATTCTGGTGATGTGATATCAAGTGTGCCTTCTTCTCTAGATTTGAGATATTTTCTGACTTGAAGACTTCTTTCGTTAGTCAAAACAAATTTGCGTGCTGCAACATAGCCAACACTCATCAATACAACAAAACCAAGTGACATCGCTAATCGTATACCTAAAATGGCACTGTCAGGTTGTACTGGAAGTTGCACATCATCTGTCGGTAGTACAAAGCCCGAAAGGTAAAGCATGATACCAAAAAATTGAATAGCAATGGCAGAACTGGTCTTTCGGATGAATGTCATGATGCCTGAAAAACTACCGGTTGCTCGTTCACCAAGTTTGAGTTCACCCGCATCGACAGCATCTGGGAAAATGATCCAGCTCATGAGTTGTGCACCTGCAAAACCAATGGCAGTGAGTGCTGTGAACACATATGCACCAACGACTGGCCATTCAGAAGGATATAGACCGACACCTATGAATGAGATTAAAGCTAGAGGTAGACCAAAGTAGTAAACCTTTCGTTTATCCACTTTCGAAATGACTGCGTTGATGATAGGAAACATGAGCAGTTGAACACCGATGAAGATGCCTAAAAATACGGTTGCACTGCCTGGAACAACAAACATTGCGTAATAGATGATACCTGCAGAAAGGATATCCATTGAAATACTTTGACAAAGATACATATAAATCAACCCACGGAATGCTTTCACCTGAAGTGGTTTGACAAATGTCTTCGCATGAAATTTTGATTTTTCAGTCGGTAGTGTTACACGTTCTTTGGTATATAAACCAATCAAGATTAATGGAAGTGCGAAGAATAAACCGAATCCTACAGCAACAATGGCGTAGAATGCTTCAATCGAAATAGAACCTGCAACAAAAGATTCTAAGACGAGTGTTGGAATTAAAGTACAAAATGCGGTTGCAACTGTTGAAACGACTAATCTGATGATATTGACAGTATTTCGTTCTTTGACATTTGTCGTAATTTCGGCAGATAATGAACTATAAGGTACTGCAATGATGGTAGATATCGTGCTATAAAAGACATAAGTTGTGATCAGATAAGCAATTTTCAACTCAGGAGAAGACCAACCACCAATTGGCAACCATAGCAATAAGAAAGCAATGATGACTAGAAATCCACCAGCTAGAATATAAGGTCTTCTACGACCTATTTTGGTTCTGGTGTTATCGCTGATGATACCCATTAAAGGATCTGTCACAGCGTCCCAAACTTTTGAAATCAATATGATTGTCGTTGCAATCGCAGGATTGATGCGAATGACTTGAGTCAAAAAGACCAAATAAATCACACCGATGAGTGCCTGAGCACCTCCACCAAAAACATCACCCCATGCAAAAATCAGTTTCTCGCCTTTTTTCATCTGATAGTTTTCCATATAAACTCCTTCGTGTGCTGATTTATCTCCATTGTATTACATAAATCTGATTTTACAAACGATACTTTGATATTAAAAGAAAAAAAGCACTCCTTTTTAGGAATGCCAGAATGTTTTAGAGAATGAAGAATAATGCAATTGAGATTATACCTGCAAATAAACAATAAACAGAGAAATAAACGAGGTTCTTCACTTTGACATACTCATAAAGAAACTTCACTGAAATCAAACTGAATATAAAACTCATGAGAAATGCCAAGCTATATCCAACCAAATGAATCGATTCAGTAACATAAATTGCTTCATAGATGCCAAGTAGTGTCACAGGAACCGAAATGATTAAATAACTTAAGAATGAGAATCTAAGCACTTTCTTCAACTCAATTTTCTGACTGAGACCACCAGTAATCGTGATACCACTTCTTGAAATACCAGGGAAGATAGCAAACATTTGAAATGCACCAATGACCACCGCATTTCTCCAAGTCACATCGGATTTCCACTGAATGTCTCGTTGCTGATAAATATAATATAACAATCCTGAAGTTAAAATGAGTGAAAAACCGACAACCAGCATATCATCAGGTAGTAAATCTTTCATCAAGAGTCCAAATATACCTATAGGGATGATGGCAATCACAAGTTTGGTTACATAAATGAAATCTTCTTTACAGTGGACTTCACGTTTCACTACAAAGCGCCAAGAACCGCGAATCAAACTTTTCACATCATTTCTAAAAAAGAAGAGGAGTGCTAGAAATGAGCCTGCATTGGTCAACATTAAAAAAATGGATAAATTGGTGAGATCCATACCTAGTAAATTTGAAAAAATGGTGAGGTGGCCACTCGAGGAAACTGGAAAAATTTCAGTGATTCCCTGAATGATACCAAGTAGTATATATTTGATTATTTCTATGAATTCTATCATCTAATCACCGTTTCTATTATAGCATAGATGTGAGTCATAAAAATATGTTAAAATGGAAACACAACCTATCAAATGATTGTGTTGATGTTCATGGATGAATTCAAAGTTCATCATGAATGTTTCATATGCATTGAGGTTCAAGGAGATTTTATGCAAACACTCTTTAAAATCATCAAAGGCGCATTCGTGGGCATGGGTAGTATCTTACCCGGCATCAGCGGTTCCATGGTCGCTACGATTTTAGGTATATATCAGCAACTCATATCAGCACTGAACCGGTTTACCAAACACCCCATTCAAGCCATTTTATCCGTATGGCAATATATTGTTGGTGTACTCTTTGGATTTGGCATTGGATTTGTAGTCATTGAGTATTTGTATGAGAGAATTCCTCTACCACTTTCATTCTTATTCATTGGACTCGTCATTGGAGCGATACCTTCCATCATCAAATCACTTAAGTCTATCAAAACCTCATGGCATCATCTTTTAACACTGGTGATTCTAATGGTAGTCATGATTGGATTCTTGTTCATGAGCGAAACCACACAATCACCTGATGCATTTCTCTATTATGTGGTTATCTTCATCATTGGATTTTTATATTCAACAGCACTGATCATTCCTGGATTGTCTGGATCCACCCTGCTCATGGCTTTAGGGTTTTTCCAAATATTGCTAACACTTGGAAATGATGCTATTGATGCTTTATTCACATTCAATTTTACTGAACTTGTTAGACAGTTACCACTCATCTTGATTTTAGCACTTGGCATCATCACTGGATTGATTGTGATGGGTAAAGTCATGTATCATGTACTCGAAAAGTATCAGTCACATTTCTTCTATGGAGTGCTTGGTATCATCATTGTTTCACCGTTTAATATACTCTTCACCCTTCAAGAAAATACATCAGACAATGTTTTCCAGGCTTCTTGGGTGGTTTGGGTACTCACGATTTTATCACTCATTATCGGATGTTATTTAACATACTATATCACGCATAGAGAACCTTCAAAGGAGACAAACACATGATCAAAAAAGCAGTCATTCCAGCAGCTGGTTATGGCACAAGATTCCTACCCATCACCAAAGCTTTACCTAAGGAATTATTACCCATCATCGATCATCCCACCATTGAATACATTGTCAATGAAGCCATCGAAGCAGGGTTGACCGATATTCTCCTGATTGTCAGTTCGAATAAGAATGCCATCATCGACTATTTTGATTATAATTTGGAATTAGAAACCATTTTATTAGCCAAAAACAAGCATTATGAATATGGACTTATCAGAAACATCGCACAAGGTGCCCAAATTCACTATATTAGACAAAGAGAACAACTTGGTCTTGGCCATGCAGTGCTTCAGGCTGAAGCGTTTGTCGGTAATGATCCCTTTGCAGTATTACTCGGTGATGATATGTATGTTGGTAAAGACAAACCTGCGATACAGCAACTCGCTGAAGTTTATGAAAAAGTTCAATCTACAGTATTAGGCACCATGGAAGTTGAACTTAGACATACATCGAAATACGGTATTTGTATACCCAAAGAAAACCAAAAGGGTCCGATTGTCGAACTCAAAGGTGTTGTTGAAAAACCAAAAGTTGAAGAAGCACCTTCGAGAAGTGCCATTGGTGGCAGATATATTCTCACACCTGGTATTTTCAATTATTTGAAAAATCAAACCAGAGGTGCGGGAAATGAAATCCAATTAACAGATGCTATTTTGCGTCTCATGCAAACTGAAAAAGTATATGCCTATGATATTCAAGGCAAGCGTTATGATGTTGGTAATAAAGTAGACTACATCGAAGCGATTCTTGATTTCGGATTACAAAAAGATGAGATTAAAGAAGATCTTCAAAAACTCATCAATCGAAAAGCGAAGTAACTTCCATCTTGATTAACAGAAACAAAAGACTTATAATAGACTTAACACGATGACAAGAGATTATGACAAGCATGTCTTTTAGAGAGTTCGCGGTTGGTGCAAGCGAACAGACAGCGTTGTCTATTCCACTCTTAGAGTGATGTTAACACCATCCGCGTAGTCTCCGTTAAAGACAATCGAGTGCTGGATTTATTCCAGAACTAAGGTGGTACCGCGTACATATACGTCCTTAGATGATTTTGCTAAGGACTTTTTTATTTTCAAAGGAGGAAAATAACATGTTAGATTTAAAGTATGTCACAGAGCACATTGAAGAGGTGTACAAAAGATTATCAACGAGAAATGGCGATTTTTCGTACATATTTGACCTTGTGAAACTACAAGAACAGCGGAAATCGATCATTTTGGATGTTGAATCCAAGAAAGCATTAAGAAACGATGCCAGCAAAAAAATCGGTGAATTGAAGAGAAACAAGCAGGATGCATCGCACATCTTGGAAGAGGTCGCGCATCTAGGAGATGACATCAAAGCCTTAGATGATAAGCTTAAGGTCATAGAAGACGATATTTTCAATATGCTTGCTGTGACACCCAATTTACCGAATTTGAATGTACCCGTGGGAAAAGATGACAAAGACAATGTCGAAATCCGAAAATTCGGCGCTCCGCGCACGTTTGATTTTCCTATTAAGGACCACATCGCGCTCGGCGAATCTTTAGGCATTCTTGATTTTGAACGTGCAGCTAAGATTACAGGAACGAGATTTGTTGTCGACAAAGGACTTGGTGCGAGACTTGAACGTTCACTCATTCAATTCATGATGGATCTGCACGCACATGAGCATGGATACACAGAAGTCATTCCTCCTTTCATCGTCAATGAAAAAAGCATGTTTGCTACTGGACAGTTTCCTAAGTTCAAAGATGATGCTTTTAAAGTGATTGCAGGCGATAACAGCTGGTATTTAAACCCAACGGCTGAAGTACCCACCATCAATTTATACAGAGATGAAATACTTGATGGTGATCTACTCCCGATCAACTATTGTTCATTTACAACTGCATTCCGTTCTGAAGCGGGTTCTGCAGGTAGAGACACGAGAGGAATCTTAAGACAACACCAGTTTAATAAAGTTGAACTAATCAAATTTACTAAACCTGAAGAATCTTATGATGAGCTTGAAAAAATGCTTTTGAACAGTGAAGAAGTGTTAAAGAGACTAGGACTTCCATATCGCGTCATAACACTTTGCACAGGAGATATGGGCTTTGGTATGGCTAAAACCTATGATATTGAAGTATGGTTGCCAGGTCAAAACATGTACCGAGAAATCGGATCGATCTCCAATGCAGAAGACTATCAAGCAAGACGAGCGAATATCCGTTTCAAGAGAACTAAAGACAGTAAAACAGAGTACGTCCATACACTCAATGGTTCAGGTCTTGCTGTGGGTAGAACCATCATCGCCATCATGGAAAACTATCAAAATGCAGATGGTACGATCACAGTACCTGAGGTTCTTGTACCTTACATGAGAACAAGCATCATCAAATAACACAATTTCACATCAGAAAAACATAGACATCCCACAGTCTTTTGATAGACTATAGGTACTTCATTTTCTCCTAAGTGATGTTTGTATATGGTATAATAAGTGTGCTCAGCACGCTTATTTCTCTTAAAAAGGCAGGTGCACATATGAAAATATATTTTGTGGAAGACGAAAAAGATTTATCAGAAATTATTCGTAAGTATTTAACCAGAGAAGGCTATGAAACTTCGGTGTTTGCTGATGGTGAAACTGCGATGGAACACATCAATGATCCTGTTGATTTGTGGATCCTAGATATCATGCTCAGTGGTGAGGTGAGTGGCTATGATTTGATCAAAGCACTTAAATCATCTGGAAGCACAGCATCCGTGATATTCACATCGGCCAGAGACCAAGATTTGGATAAAATCATGGGCTTGGAACTGGGTAGTGATGACTACTTGGCAAAACCGTATTCACCAAGAGAATTGATCTTAAGAGTGAAAGCAGTTTTGAAGCGGCATGCTCAAGCATCAGCATCCGAAATTGTCACGTATGCACATTATGAAATCAATGTGACAAGACGTGAAATCAGAACCGGTAGCCAAATGATTGATCTCACCAATAAAGAGTTTGAACTATTGTTATTCTTCTTGAAAAACCTCAATCAGGCATTTGGTAGAGAACAAATCTTAAAGCACGTCTGGGGCGAAAACTATTATGGTAGTGATCGTGTCGTGGATGATTTGCTGAGAAGATTACGTCATAAAATGCCAGATCTTAAGATTGAAACGATTTACGGATTCGGTTATCGTCTATTATGAAAGAAATCAAACTGACAACACAACTCAATCTCATTTTTACGATTGTGACACTGTTGACCAGTCTGATTTTTTTAATTGCTTTAAATCGAGTCTTCGCTGATTTTAGAATTGAACAGAATCAATCACAGCTCGCTCTCTATCTTCAAGATGTCAATATGAACTTGAATCAACCACCCATTTCTGAATACAATGGATATGTCATCTATGAAAATGGCTCGATTCGAAGTGTTGGCAATTTAGAGGTACTCGATGGCAATTACACAGCTTCGCGCATCGTCAGTGAACTGTCCATTTGGCCTGGAAATTCCAAAACCGAAACCATTGATGGCATCACCTATACCTTCTTAATCAACAGAAGACCTTCAGGCAATTTGACAATTGTTTTCACTTCAGAAGACTATTTGAGAATGCTTGGTAATTCATTTAATGTACTCATTCAGATTAGCTTTATAGCACTTGTACTACTGGGCAATGTCATCATTTTAATGTGGTCCAAGATCACAGTAGAACGCGTGAAACGATTAAGAGGTGAAGTCGCTGTACTCTCGCTTAATGATTATAAAGTCCCAATTGAAATTGATGGTAGCGATGAAATTACTGATCTTGCGAAAACGATCGAGCGTATGCGTCAGGAAATCGAAGCGAGTGAAAAGACCAAGCAAGAAATGCTTCAAAACATTTCACACGATTTTAAAACACCGATTGCAGTCATTCAATCTTATGCAGAAGCCATTGGAGATGGCATCTCAGATATCAGTGAGACAGATGTCATCATCAAACAAGCTGAGATGTTGAATCAAAAAGTTAAACAGCTTCTTGAACTTTCCAAACTAGAATATTTGAAAGATGAAAATGAGTATGATTCCGTCAAAATTAGGGAAGTCATCAACAATATTGTCAACAACCAAAAGTATCGTTCAAATCTTGAATTCATCACAGACTTAGATGATTCAACCTATTATGGTGTCACAGAAAACTTTTATAATGCATTCTCAAACATCATCGATAATGCCATGAGATATGCCAAAACGAAGATCATCATTACACTCAAAAATAAAAAACTCACCTTCTATAACGATGGTGAGCCAATCAGTCAAAAATTCATCGATCAATTGTTCAAACCTTACGAAAAAGGCCAAAAGGGCCAGTTCGGTTTAGGGATGAGTATTGTTCAAAAAACATGTGTTCATTTCAATCTTTTACTCAAGGTTGAAAACATCAACCATGGTGTTATGTTTACAATAGAGCCTCTTTAATCAAGTTGGCTCTTTCTTTATAATCGGATGCTACTAGTCCACCCATATAGTTACTTAAACGGAAAATAACATCGTCTTTTTCATAGCGTGGGATCAAATGTAGATGGAAGTGAAAAACTGTCTGTCCTGCGGTTTCACCGTTGTTTGAAAGGATATTCAATCCTTTCGCATTGAATGCTTTTTGGATTGCTTTCGAGAGTTTGACAGAGACTTTGAATAAATGTGCTGCAAGTTCACCTGGCATTTCAAAAATATCTTTGTATTCAACTTTGGGCACAATCAACGTATGACCTTTTGTAGCCTGTGAAATGTCTAAGAATGCGACCACATGATCATCTTCATAGACGAAGTGAGCTGGAATTTCTTTAGCAATGATTTTTGAGAAAATACTGGGCATATCAACACCTCTTTCCTGACTTTATTCTATCATAATGACGTTGAAAAGTACCATAGAAAATGATATAATCATTTCGTATGCAGGAGGCAATATACGATGAAAAAAGTACCAGTAGGCATTTCAGGGCGTCATCTTCACTTAACACAGGAGCATTTGGAAATTTTGTTCGGAAGCGGATACCAATTAACAGTCATGAAAGCGTTGACCCAACCAGGACAATATGCTTGTGAAGAAAAGGTAGATGTTGTTAGCCCAGATGGCAAACTGCTTGCAGGCGTTAGAATTCTAGGACCCGTTCGTCCAGCATCACAAGTCGAAATCTCGAAGAGTGATGCCATTCGTTATAAGTTTGTAGCACCTGTTCGTTCATCAGGCGACGTCAAAGGTTCTGGTGCAGCAACACTGATTGGTCCAAAAGGACAGGTCAGTATTTCTGAAGGGGTCATCATTGCTGACCGTCATATTCATTTCTCACCTGAAGAAGCCAAAGAATTTGGTGTTGTCGATCGTCAAATCGTTAGTCTTAGAGTCGGCGGCATTAAAGCAGGCATTTTAGACAATGTATTATGCAGAGTTCATCCACAATTCAGATTGGATTGCCATTTGGATACAGATGATGGCAGTGCATTCATGCTGAATACTGGTGACTTTGTCGAACTCGTCAAATCTTACACCATCAATGAATAGTGCCTAAACAGGCACTTTTTGACCTATGGAGGTACCCATGCAAAAACTCATCAAGCAACAAGTATTTAGAGATCCTCTTTACGGATACATACATGTTGATCATGAACTCATCAAAAACATCATCAACTCGTCTTTGTTTCAACGCTTAAGAAGAGTACGCCAACTTTCTGGTGTTCAAATGGTTTTCCACGGTGCTGAACATTCAAGGTTTTCTCATAGCTTAGGTGTGTATGAGATTGCAAACCGGTTCTTGACCATACCAGACATCAACAATGCATTAGATGATCGTTCGAAAATGATCTTTTTATGTGCTGCGTTGTTGCATGATATCGGTCATGGTGCTTATTCTCATGCTTTCGAAGATGTGTTTAAGGTCAATCACGAGACGATTGGTGCAGCACTGATTGTAGAAAATCAGGAAATGAAAAGCATATTGGATGTCGTTGATGATGCTTTTGCAAAAGATGTTGCCTCTGTCATTTTGAAGAAAAAGAAGTTTCCCTTGATTGAACAATTGATTTCCTCACAACTGGATGTCGATCGTTTGGATTACTTGGAAAGAGATGCATATTTCACAGGAACAGCATATGGTCATATCGATTTAGATCGTTTGATTCGTGTAATTTATATACGAAATGGAAAACTTGTCTTCAAATACTCAGGTATACATGCCATTGAGAATTATTTGATTGCTAGATATCATATGTACTGGCAAGTGTATTATCATGCAGTATCGAGAGCATATGAAGTGAATTTGGAAAAAATATATTTAAGAGTTAAGGATTTACTACTATCGGGATTCCAGTTTAAAGGTGATGTTGAACCCTTGAAAAGAGTTATTGAAGATCCAAAAGATTTAGATAACTACATTCGAATTGATGACTATTACATCAATGGTCTGATTTCAGGATTCAGAAGATCAGATGACGTGATTTTAAGATCACTCGCAGATGATTTCATGAATCGTCACATCTGGGGATATATCAACGATGTTCCTGAAAACCAGGGAAAAATTGAAGCCATCAAATCACAGATGAGTCCTGAGGAATTGAAATATTGGACATCTTACCGAACCGTTGAAAATACAACTTACAAAGATGATGAGGAAAACTTTGGAGATCAGATATATATATTATTAGAAGACGGAAACATCTCAACACTCAAAGCACAATCTCAAATCATTGGATCACTGATGCAAAGTGGAAATAAGCGAGATCCTAAGTTTTTCTATCGTAAGTCATGAGACCAAAAGTCATCGTTGTAGAAGGAAAAAATGATGCCTTCAAAATCTCTTCAATCTTTCCAGAAATCAAGGTTGTCACAACCAACGGAAGTGCAATCGATTTGGATGCTGTCAATCTGTTGAAGAAATTGGATGAGACACATGACATCATTTTATTGACCGATCCAGATCACGCAGGTGAAAGGATTAGAAGATTGCTTTCAAAATCATTAAAGCATGTGTATCATGTGTTTTTAGATCGTGATCTTGCAATATCAGGTAATGGTAAAAAAGTAGGGATTGAACATGCTTCAGAAGCTGATATTAGACACTCATTAGAAAACATCAAAATGGTTTCCAAAATGTCAACAAGCGATGTGACACATGTTTTCTTGCATGATAGCGGACTCACAGGTTCAAAGCATAGTCAGCGTTTAAGAGATATCCTTTCCCATCGATTGGGTATCGGAAAAACCAACGGCAAGTCACTTTATCAAAGACTTCATATGTTTGATATCACACAAGAACAAATCATAGAGGTGCTCAGTGAATCATCAAGCCAAGAAGAAATACGGGCAGAACTTCCTAAGAGATAAAAATCTATTAATGAAGATTGTTAGACTGTCCGACATCGAACATAAGCATGTACTTGAAGTGGGTCCTGGACAAGGTGCTCTCACTTCATTTTTGGCTGAGCAAGCAGCAGATGTTGTCTGTTATGAAATTGACCAATCACTCAAGCCGATACTCGATGCACTTGAAGATCAGTATCCGAATTTAAAGATCATTTATGAAGATTTTATGGATGCAGATCTATCTTCCTTATCCGATGAACTTCATGTGGTTGCTAATGTACCTTACTACATCACAACACCGATCTTATTCAAAATATTAGAAACAAAATCGATTGTATCTGCATCACTCATGATTCAAAAAGAAGTTCTTGAACGCTTGCTTGCGAAACCAGGGAGCCCCTCTTATAATGCATTATCCATCGTTTTGCAATATCATGCAGAAGCTTCAAAAATGATGGATGTCAAGAGACATATGTTTTATCCCATTCCGAATGTCGATAGCGCCGTAATTCGCCTTGTGAAGCGTAAAAATGGATTAATCGAAAAAGAATATGAAACGCGTTTCTTGAAGTTGGTCAAAGAGGCTTTCAGACAAAAAAGAAAGACGCTCACCAATAATTGGCATGAAGCATTTGATGTTCCAAAACCAGTCTTAGAGTCCTTTCTCATCAGCCAAGGTTACATGTCGAATGTGAGAGCTGAACAACTATCCATGGACGATTTCATCAAGATGGCAAGGGTGTGGTCTTATTATGATTAAAGAAAATGCTTATGCTAAAGTTAATCTTGCGCTCGATGTCGTCAGTAAACGAGATGATGGTTATCATGAGCTCAAAATGATCATGATTCCGATAGAACTTCATGACGAAATATCTTTCGAACCTGCAGATGAGATCATTTTAAAATCAAATATTGACATTCCAGATAATGGTGTATTGAAAGCAGCTTATGCGCTTCAAAAAAAATCGCGCGTCCGCGCTGGCGCGCTTATTACTCTTCATAAAAGAATTCCAATCGGGGCCGGACTCGCAGGAGGATCTGCTGATATTGCCGCAACGCTCAGAGGTTTATCAAAATTATGGGCATTAAATTTAGAGCTTAAAGATCTAGAAGAGTTAGCACTATCTTTAGGATCTGATACATTATTTTGTTTGTACAATAGACCAGCCTATGTCTTTGGCAGGGGAGATCATCTACTTTTCATTCACACCCCACCCCTTGAATCCATTCATCTCATCACACCTGACATCAACATCTCTACAGGACTTATATTTTCTAATCACGTCATTCAACATCAGCCCAAACAATTTGATCGTTTATTTAGGCTTTATTTGAATGATTATTATCGGGCTTTTTTCAGACGAACCTATAATCATCTCACCAGAACGACAGTGAAACTTTACCCAGAACTAGAATCCATCTTCAAAAAAGTTAAAAAAATATCCAAATTCAGTTTAATGAGTGGAAGTGGTTCAACATTTTTCATTCCAGTCTTAAAAGGTTCATCAACTGCCATCAAACAAAAAATCATGAAACTAGGACTGGAAACCATTGAAACAAAGCCAAAATATTAAAAAATATTTAATAATCCTATTGTCCATGATATAATTTAGGTATACCAAAAGGACGACTTGGAGGGCAAAATGAAGATTACCGACGTAAGAGTAAAACTTGTAAGTAGCGAAAGCAGACTTAGAGGTGTTGCGACAATCACTTTCGACGAAAGCTTTGTCGTACACGACATTCGTATCATTGAAGGTGAAAACGGCATCTTTGTTGCGATGCCAAGCAAGAAGACCCCAAATGGTACTTTCAGAGACATCGCACATCCCATACACGGTGAAATGCGCAAGATGATTGAGGATGCGATTACTGCAGCCTACAATGAAGCTCGACTCAATCCGGTCGAGTATGAAGAAGAAGTATAGTGAGTAAACGTATGTAGATCGAAAATCTTTTTTGCACCCCAGTGCAAAGAGATTTTTTTTTGGAGACTGGTATCATCAATTCCATACACTTTCGTGTATAATGAAGTCGTATCTCATCGATAAAGGAGCATAACTATGTCAATCATTGAGGGAAAGAAGATCAAACTGTTCGCGCTCAGTTCGAATAAGTCGCTTGCTGCAGAGATTTCGAAGGCTGCCAATATTCCGCTTTCAACTGCTGATGTCGTTCGGTTTGCAGATGGCGAAATATCTGTAAACATCGAAGAAAGTGTCAGAGGACACGATTGCTTTGTCATCCAATCCACATCATCACCAGCCAATGAACATTTGATGGAATTGCTCATCATGTCAGATGCACTGAAAAGAGCTTCTGCGAAAACAATCACAGTGCTGATGCCCTATTACGGATATTCCAGACAAGACCGAAAAGCAAAATCAAGACAGCCTATTACAGCAAAACTTATTGCTGATATGCTACAGGTTGCTGGTGTTAATCGAGTCATTTGCATCGATCTACATGCAGCACAAATTCAAGGCTTCTTTAACATTCCAATCGATAATTTCCCAGCAGCACCACTCTTAGCAGATTATTTCAATTATCGTAAAAAATTCAAGAATGTAGTGGTTGTCTCACCAGATCACGGTGGTGTGACAAGAGCGCGTGTATTTGCTAAAATATTAGATGCTCCACTGGCTATCATTGATAAGCGCCGTCCAGAGCCTAATAAGGCCGAAGTCCAGAACTTAATTGGGGACGTAGCTGGCAAGATTGCCATCATGGTGGATGACATTATCGATACCGCAGGAACACTTGTTGCTGGGGCTCAAGCATTGATTGATGCAGGTGCAACGAAGGTCTATGCAGCAGCAACCCATGCTGTTTTATCTGGTGCTGCCATTGAACGCATTAACAATTCTGTCATTAGCGAAGTTGTCGTTACAGACACAATTGATCTTCCTTTCGATAAGAGATCACCCAAAATCAAACAACTTTCGATTGGACCACTTTTAGGTCAATCCATACTCCACATTGTTAAAGACGAACCCATCAGTCAGATCTTCGATCAGATCACGCATTCTGAGAATAATCAATGAAACTGATTGTAGGTCTTGGCAATCCGGGAAGCAAATATCAGAAAACCAGACACAACATCGGCTTCATGGTGATCGACGAGATGCTGAAGAAACTGGGAGAAACTGCTCGCCTGGATTCAAAGTTTGTAGCTGAAATCGCAATCTCCAATATCGGTGGTACCAAAGTATGTTTTGCTAAACCATCAACTTATATGAATTTATCAGGTGAAGCGGTTCAAAAAATCATGGCATATTACGATGTTTCAATCGATGATGTTTTGATTTTTGTCGATGATGTCAATCTTGAAACCGGGAAACTAAGACTCAGAGAAACCGGAGGCCATGGTGGACATAATGGACTTAAAAGCATCATCGGATTACTTCATTCAGAGGCTTTCAAGCGTGTTAGAATTGGTGTTGATAATCAAACCAACATGCCGCTTGATCAATATGTCTTAGGCAATTTCACAGAAGACCAATTGATTACCCTACAAAAATCAATCAAGTCATCTCTTGAAATCATTGAAGCATTCATCAATCAAGTATCCTATAAGGATATCATGACCAAATACAATACCCAGACGTAGGTTTGGGTTTTCGTTTCTAGAGGGTTATATGCTTGAGTATCTAAAGGTTCGTTCCAACATGAAAAGACATATCCAAAAAACATCGAAAACGATGTTTTTTAAGTCTTCAACAGATACATATAATGCATATCTTTGTGCTCTGGATTTCAAAGAAAATCAAGAAACAGTCATCATTGTCACTTCGAATCTCTATGAAGCTCAAAAGTATTATGATACGATGAGTCAACTTATAGATCCTGATGATGTGCTCTTTTATCCAGCAGATCAAACACTCACCTCAATCATGGCACTAGGTAGCCCAGAATTCAAAAGTGAACGTATCTATACTTTAAAACAATTGATGACTGGAAAACCATTTGTCGTCGTGACAACCCTTCAAGGATTATGTCAACGACAACTCACTCCAGAAGACTATCGAAACAGTGTTAAAAGACTTGAAAAAGGACAGTCTTATCCACTCGATAAACTCGTTCAATATCTAATTTATAGTGGATATACAAAATCTTATACCGTTGAAAAACCAGGCGAATTTTCAATCAGAGGACATATCTTAGATATCTACACACTTAATCACGATCAGCCATATCGTCTTGATTTTTTTGATGATGTTTTAGACCAAATCAAAATATTTGATGTTGAAACACAGCGGAGTCATGCGGAAATTGACAAGGTAGAGATTGCTCCGATGAATGAACTGTTTTATACCGATCAGATGAAATTGGATGCGATATCTAAGATCACTACTTTCTTTGCTAAAAAGACTTTATCCGAACGAGAAACAGAAAAATTGAATGTTGATTTAGAGCACATTGACATGCGCACCAAAGTCGATGGGCTTGGCATTTATATGCCTTTCTTTAATGATCAAGAAACGACATTGATTGATTTTAGTTTAAATCGAAAGATTGTCATGATTGACGTGCACAAGATGAAAGTCAATGAAGAAGCGATATCATCCGATTTGATGACTTATGCAACCACGATGAACGGATCTCATTTTTTAGAGATTCCTTTTCGAATTCCATTTGAAAAACAACTCAAAGAAATCCACATTGAAATCGACAACTTTGGATTAAATAGTCCAAACGGTTCTACCGATCTTGGTGTTTCGATGACCAATCAATATCAAGGGAACTTACCTTTATTCAACCTTGATGTGAAAGATATGACGTCGTATACCATCATCTTAGGAATCAAAACGAAACATTACTTTGATCAGATGTCGTCATTTCTAAATGAGAAACACATGGAATATAGAACGGCACTGAGCAATGAACCTGGCATCATTTTATGGGATCAGACGACTCATGGATCATTCATATCCAAAGACGATCGATTGATGTTTTTAGATGAGTCACAACTATTCACTTATAAAGTCAGACCTGCGATTCGTTATCGAAGTGTTCTGAATCAAGCGACCAAAATCAGAAGAATTGAAGACTTAACCGTTGGAGATTTTGTTGTACATTACGATTATGGTATTGGTCAATATGTGGGCATGAAGACAATGGAATTATCCAAAGAAAAGAGAGACTATCTTCATATCATCTATGCCAATGATGAGGCGCTTTATGTACCGATGGATCAGATTGACATGGTCTTGAAATATAGCAGTCATGATGGCATGCATCCCAAGTTATCTAAACTTGGTGGCAAACAATGGTCTAAGACGAAAGCATCTGTCCGGATGAAGATTAAAGATCTATCTGATCGGTTGATCGCACTGTATGCACAACGCCAGCAAAGTATTGGATATTCGTTTGATAAAGACAGTGAAATGCAAGTGCAATTTGAACGGGATTTCCAATACGAAACCACAAGAGATCAAGAGAAAGCAATCTTGGATACCAAGCATGATATGGAACTTGAACGTCCGATGGATCGACTCATTTGTGGCGATGTTGGGTTCGGAAAAACAGAAGTCGCGCTCCGCGCAGCATTCAAAGCTGTCATATCTACCAAGCAAGTGCTTTATTTAGTTCCAACCACTGTACTCGCAAGACAACACTACTATACATTCAAAGAACGTTTTGATAAATATGGCGCGAATGTCGCCTTATTAAGCCGATTTGTGACACCGAAGAAACAAAGAGAAACCATCGAAGGACTTAAGAAAGGTTATGTCGATGTTGTCATCGGAACACATCGTTTATTATCTGAAGATGTTAAGTTCAAAGACCTTGGACTTTTGATTGTCGATGAGGAACAGCGGTTTGGTGTAGAGCATAAAGAAAAGATTAGAGAAATCAGAGTCAATGTAGATACACTCACATTATCTGCAACCCCCATCCCCAGAACCTTACAAATGTCGATGATGGGACTTAAGGATTTATCGATGATCGAAACTCCACCGAGAAATCGATATCCTGTCCAAACCTATGTTGTAGAAAGACAAGAAGCACTCATTAAAGAAGCCATCACACGAGAACTCGCAAGAGGCGGTCAAATATTTTATCTCTTTAACACGGTCCAAGGCATTGAAGGTATGGTTTTTAAACTTCAAAAACTAGTGCCTGAAGCACGTATTGCATACGCACACGGTCAGATGAATAGAGAACAACTCGAATCTGTTTTATCCGAATTCATCGATCATGAATATGATGTTTTGGTTTCTACAACCATCATCGAAACTGGTGTTGATATTCCAAACACCAATACACTCATCATTCACGATGCAGATAAACTTGGTCTTTCACAACTTTATCAAATTCGAGGACGGGTCGGTAGAAGCGATCGTATTGCATATGCATATCTGATGTATGATGCATACCGAAATATCAACGATGAAGCTAAAAAAAGATTATCTGCCATTCAAGACTTCACTGCGCTTGGCAGTGGTTTTAAGATTGCGATGAGAGATTTATCGATTCGTGGCGCAGGTGATGTGCTTGGATCTGAACAATCTGGATTCATTGACTCTGTAGGTATAGAACTCTATATGAAACTTTTAGAGGAAGCCATCACAGGTGTACCCCTTGAAAAACCAAAAGATACAAGACCCGATGAAATCTTTGCACCTAGACATGTGGATCCAAACTATGTCTCAGAGGATTCCATACGTATCGAAATTCATAAACGGATTGCAGAACTCAATCGCGTTTCAGATGTTGAAGATTTGAAACTAGAACTTGCAGATCGATTTGGTGCTTTAGATGCTGACTTACTACTGTACATGTATGAAAAATTATTCAAGAAACTCTCATCAAAGATTGGTGTTCAAAAAACAATCGTTGAACATAATCAAGTGACGTTGATATTATCCATGGAAGCATCTCAGACCATGAATGGCTCAAAACTCTTCGATAAAGCGAGTGCATTCAAACCAAGTGTCAGATTAGCTTACTTAAAAGGACATATTCATATCATCATGGTGACACGTTATGAAAAGAATCACTGGCTCTATTTGTATGACCTGTTTTTAGATGACTTGATTTATAATTAAGATAGAGGTGATCGATGTGGCAGTAGATATTTTAAAGATTTCCAAGGATGCGATTGAAGCGTCAAAACATTATGACGACGTGATCAACGCATCCATTGGTATGTTTTACGATGAAGACAAAACCATCGGAGGCATGCCAACCGTATCCAAAGCAATTAAAGATTTGACAGATGATGAAATTCTACCCTATCCGGCAGTCGATGGAGGAAAACTCTTCAAGAATAATGTCATTTCTTGGGTACTGGGTCAGTATGAAGAAAGCATTCGGAAACACATGTTTATCAACGCATGTGCAACGCCCGGTGGCAGCGGGGCGATTGCATCTACATTCTCGATTTTTTCTAAGCCAGGAGATTCCATTTTTGTATCTGATATTCGCTGGCAGTATGAACGTTTTGCAGATCGTGCAAAACTAAACGTGTTTGAGCATCAACTCTTTGATGGTGATCATTTCAATTTGAAGTCATTTAGAGAACGTTTGGTTGAGTTATGCAAGATTCAACATGAAGTGATTGTGATTGTGAATGACCCCTGTCATAATCCAACAGGTTTTACTCTATCCGAACAAGAATTCAAGGATATCATATATATCTTGAATGAAATGAGAAATAATTCCATCATCTTCTTATATGATTTGGCGTATCTTGAATACTCACATGAATCAGATAACAGAATCAAGATTTCACATCTACCCATGCTTCAAAGTCACGTACTGACCATCATTGGATTTTCAGGTTCCAAGACGTTTGGTGCATATGGCATGAGACTAGGTGCAGCCATCATGATTTCACGCAATGAAGAAAAAGTAAAAGCTGCGTACCCAAAATATGTCAATGAGGCAAGAGGTTCATGGTCTGCTACACCAACGGCATCCATAGAACTCTTTAATAAATTCCAAATCGCCGAAAACAAAAAGAATTTTTTGAAAGATTTAGAAAAGATTAATACACTCGTTCAAAAGCGTAGTCAGTCATTTGTCAGTCAAGCGAAAGCCATTGGACTTAAAACGCATCCATTTAGAAGCGGGTTCTATACAGTAGTTTTAACGAAAGATCCTGAAAAAGATTATTTAAAGTTAGCGGAACATCGGATTTTTGCAGTTCCGATGAATGGTGGCGTTAGATTTGCACTGTGCAGTCTCTCACTTAAAGATATTGAAGGATTACCCCAAAAGATTAAAACCATATTGAATCTTTAATGAAAGCCCGTGTGACACTGTTCGTTAAAAACGGACATCTTTAAAAAGAGACCTGAAGAGTTAATTGCCTATATGCATAGGGCGTTAGCTCTTTTGTTTTTTACTTAATCTTTCTTCATTGTAATACTTTACATACTCATCTACAAGTTCAAACATTTTATTTCTTGTTATTTGGTGATGGAGATACATGCACTCCGTCTTAAACGCACTGAACCAGGACTCG